>OASQ01000013.1_pt1 | contig 198256 bp, 185 predicted proteins | sample 1475771 | NCBI WGS metagenome assembly OASQ01 (sample SAMEA2579910, study PRJEB22360) | human gut metagenome | reverse complement strand
GGCTACCTTAACCCACCGTCTAAAGCCAGTGGGATTGCGGTAGCCTTATTTCAAAGCATCTATAAAATCGTTTTCTATCATTTGATTATAAAGTCTCTTCTGCGCAGTTCATCTGTATAATACGCATAGTCACGATTATAATCCTCCATAACCGTTTCTGCCGCCATAGATGCATAATCACATATGGTAGTTATTGAAAGATTCTTATCTATATTTTTGTAAATACCATATTTAATCTTTATTCCTTTAACCGGAGCATTCTCTACAAACTCCTTAATAACATTGTCCATTCTCTGATGATCCAGCTCACAATCGTCACTTAATAAGCAGAGAAAAGATGCTTTTCCTTTTTTAGCTAATAACCCATATTTCATCTTTTTCAAAGATACTTTCGCTGTTGTTCCAAAGTTTCCATGTCTCTCTGTCTTTAAGATACAACGAAAAGTGAAACATTATGTACTTGAAGAATCTGAAATATGATTCCTCCCTGTAAATACCAATCTGTTCAACAAAGCAATTAAAATTTATTCTTTTCAGTGGTCTTAATATATAGTTTATCAAAACATAGAAGAAATGAATATATATATTTTCTTTTAATATTTTTCTAAAAAAGCTTTTTTATCACTCACCGGTCACCGGACGCATCAAGGAAGGCAGCTCCTTCCGGTAATGATCTGCCTTTTCCTGATTGCCCCGTTCTTTCCGTACCATCTTTGTGATTCCCGGATACTGTCCCGGGAAGCTTTGCAGCATGATACCATCTCCATAGATCAGGTAAACATCTCCGTCTGTCATATCTTCCTCTGTCAGCTTCTTTCCATTCTCATCCGTAAGCTTATCCGGTATCGTTCCAGAGAAAATCGTGTCCGTGTCCAGATCCGCAAAATACCAGCTGTTATCATCTGTATGAAAATACACTGCTGTCATCGGCTTTTCCCCGCATCCCGCCAGACAGAACATAACAAGTACCGCCAGCATCACGATCCATTTTTTCATTATTCCACCTCCTAGTTTTCTGATCTTCATTGTTTCTTTGCAGTAATGTCTATGCACTGAATTTTCGTTCAGTCTCCTGTCACTCATATCTGTCACACCACAAGAGGTAACTGTCTGATTTTCCAGTTACCCACATTCTACCATAATACTTTCTTCTTTTGTCTCATAATCTGAGACTTTTGTCTTTCAATTTTCTTTCTTCCAGCTTTCTTTTTACTATAGCTATTGGCAGGATTAAATTTGATTGTACCTTTTAGGATTTGCACCCTGTTTTTAACGTAAATGTTTTGTCCTTGAGTACAGCATATTATTTTATCCATCCTAACCAATCTATTGGGTAAACCTACTCTCTCTGAAGTTCGTGAATTTACCACTTTAATTACTGATATGCGGGATTCTGAATAGATTTCTACATTACCAGGTGCTAGATTCCTTAATGCAAGTTTTATTTCAAAAAAGAATTCGTGTATTTCGTCTATCTTCCTTTATTTCTGATATTTTTGGTGCTTCCTGCAGAAATATTATTCTACATTTGATGGAACATGGACGGATTATTTGTATATTTTATATCTTCTGTCGTATAGACAAATGTAGATAAATGATTTATAATAAAGTTTAAGTTAGTTATAACAAACTTTATCAATCTTGATAACTGAATCACTATACAGATGGGGGATGATATATATGATTTAATTAAATCAAATTTAAAAAAGATACATAATTTTATGGATCTACACAAATGAATTGATGGAGGAAAATTATTATGCACTTAAAGGAAAAAGTGAAGTACACAATTATGAAAAGTGCCGCTTTTGCATTATCGTCAGCAATGCTGATAATGTCTGTACCAATATCTGTAAACGCAGAAGAAACACAATATGCAGATGGAACATTTGAAGGATCAGGAAAAGGACATGTAGATACAATTGTCCTGGATGTAACAATTACGAATGGGAAAATAGTTGACATTAAAACAAAACAGCATAATGAAACACCTGAATATTGGGAGATGGCAGTTCCTGATATGTACAATAACATTATAAATAAAGGTGATACAGCTGTAGACACCATATCCGGTGCAACCGATAGTTCCAATGGAATTAAAGATGCTGTAAATCAGGCACTTGAAATATCAGCAAGTAAAGCAACGGAAGATAAAAATAAAATATTTGAATCTGGAAATGGGACGCAGGATGATCCATACATTATCCATACGACAGACCAACTACAAAAATTTGCAAAATCAGTAACTGCAGATAATGACTACAGTGGAAAATACATAGTTCTGGATTCTGATGTAAATATTTCAGATATCTCCTGGGAACCAATTGGTGGAAATGACTGTGCATTTAATGGAGACTTTAATGGACAAAATCATTCAATTATCGGTATGAAAATAGGATCGTATAGTAATTCTTATATGATTACAGGAAAAAATACCTATGTTGGTTTTTTTGGTATATTAAATAAAGATGCACAAATTAAAAATCTGAAGATTACTGGTATCGATATTGAATCTGAAGGGCGTAATGGAAACGGAATCATTGGAAGTATCGCCGGAGGTATGAACGGTTACGACGATACAGGAAATTTGCATGGAGCAGTCATTGATAATTGTTATGTTTCCGGATCAATCTATCATGAATCTGATAACGGAGATAACTATGTAGGCGGAATTGTTGGTTGGCAGAAAAAAGGTGCCGTAATTAACTGTAAAAGTGACGTCGTTGTATCATGCTATGTATCAGATCAAGATAAGATTGCAGCTGCAGCTGGAATTGCTGGAGTATTAGACCAGGGATTAATTGCAAATTCATTATCACTTGAAAGTGTTGGAGGTGGTACAGACGAAAATAATTCAGTAACACCAATAATCAGTAATTTGGTTGCCATTAATAAAGGAACTGTTTCTAGTTGCTATGCATCAGGTTCACTGTCTACGCGCAATGAATCTAAGTATGCCGGCATGATATCTGGATGGATTACTGCAACTGGTAAAGCATATGATTCAAAATATGATAAAGAAACTGGAATGTCAATAGGTGGTGAATCGATAACTCCACCAACACCTGTAGGAACACAGGATGCAGCTTCCTTAAATGATGACGGTTTAACTTATGCGGGTGGTTTAAGTGATAATCTGGAAGGATTTGAATTGTCAGGACTTAAGGAGACAGCAGATGACTTGAACGCTTCCTTTAAAAACTATCCAGTAGATATCACAAGATATGGCGTAAATATAAATTCATTAAAGAAATGGTATGTTGGAACAAATTCTTATTACGCAGATTTAGGAAGTGCAAAGGCAACTATTGTATATAAACAGCCAGTATGTGAACTGGTACCTGAAAGTGCTTTACAGTATAAGAAAGTTATAGAACAGATTGATGCAATCGGCGATGTGACTCTCGAAAAGGAAAATGCAATTCAAGAAGCAAGAACGGGATACGATGCATTATCTGAAGATCAGAAAACCAAAGTATCAAATTATGAACTTCTTACACAAGCAGAGGCAAAACTATCCGAACTAAAGAAAGAAGAAGAAAATTCCAAAACAGATAAGATCGCTGCTACAGAAGTAGAAAAGAAAATTGATGCAATAGGAACAGTAACAAAAGATTCTGGTGATATAATCAAAGCAGTCAGAACTGCATACGACGCATTATCTGATACTCAAAAAGCAATGGTAAGTAATGTAGATGTATTAACCACTGCTGAAGAGGCATATAAAAAGCTAAACAGCTCGGGAAATACACCTAACACCAATGATATATTAACAGGTACAGATAAAAGCTTATCAGATACAAAAAACACTTCACCCAAAACAATCGAAGGCAAATCATTAAAAGGTACGTCCAAAACAGTGAAAACTGGAGACACTGCAAAAATCTTCCTTCCAATCTGTGGTATAATTTTTTCTGCAGGATTGATAATGATTGTTGTTATCAGGCACAAAAAGAATAAGTATATGCCATAATAAAATATCCCTAGATGAGACCGATAGTATTTTATCTTTCTCATCTAGGGAATCATGTTTATCTTTTCTTAAATTCTCCGATTACTAATTATCCCAATTGCTCAGAAATAGCTAAGTCTTCGATATTTTTGCGGATAAACTGAAAGAAATTCAACGTTGCATATTCGTCATACCAGTGGAACTCCTCTGTCTTCATTGATCTCTCCTGGCACTCCATATCTAGTTCTTCTAACGCAATCTGAGTTTCTAAAATCAATTTCTGATAGCTTGTCATCAGTTTCCTTTAATGTTGGGCATTTAGTGCTTCTTCTTTTGATTCCGAAGAATCAAAAGCGTGGCAAAACATACAGCGACAGACAAGACTGAAAGGGTAATCAAAACTCCCATTGTACTGCTGTCACCTGTTTTTGGCACATTTGTCGTCTTTTCTGTAGACACGCTCGTACCTGCAGATGGAACAGCGGGTCTCTTTGATGGCGTTGTCGGCTTTTCAGTTGGAGTGCTCGGCCGCGTCGGTTCGCTTGGCTTTGGATTATCAGGTTTGCCTGGGTCTATCGGTTCGCTTGGATCCGGCTGTTCCGTTCCGCAATATCTACAATTGATGGAACCAATTGTGAGTGCACCGCTGGTCACACCATCGCAGAAGCGATATGCAGGACGCTGCCCATTTACCGTGTACGATGCGTCAGCAATCGCAAATCCTTCGTTATTTGCAGTAGTATCTACGCCGGCTGCAGGTAAAACATGGACAATTTCCGGATTTTCCGTGCCGTTCAGCGTGATCTGTGCCATACGGTTGCCATAGCCGTCATCCGCCGCTACCCAAAGCTTCTTCTCATATGTGTCATAATCTAGCGCCATGGCGCCTCCTAATTTAGAATCAATGTCCGCTATCTGCACAACGGTTTCATCTTCATTTAGAATATAAGCATATACATGACCGTTATCCTCCAACGCTACAAAGAACACGCCGCCTGCAACAGCATTTGGATACTTGGCTGCGTCAAAGGCACTGCCGGTATTCTGGTCAATCAGTTTTCCATTTATATCTGAATTGGCAACCCATTCCACCGCCTCGACGCCCATATTGGCAGAAACCTGTGGAAGCGTTGCAGTCAGGTCCCACTGCTTCCGTGCAACAAGGCGTGTACCGCTTTCACTTGGGTTGACCATCAGAATCGTATCATAGTTCACACCTTTGCTACTATTATCACGCTCGGAGGCAAGATAAACCATGCCACTGCCATCCACCGTGATACCCTCTGCATCAGGTCCTTTTGCCTTTTCGTTATCGCTATCTTTCTGGAAACAGACACGCTTACCTTGCTCAAAGCCGTCAGCAAAGGTCAATGTTCCGTCTTTGGCTACATCCATTACCCAGAAGGTCGCGGTGCCGTTGTCCACCGCATAAAGCTTTCCATTGGCAAAGTCCAGGCCAGAGGAGTCCTCCAGAAAAGTAGGCGTTGTGTCAAAGATACGTACTTGATTGCTGCCAGGCCATGCAATGACATCCGGGATGCCGGCAAATTTGTTTGCTGCACCAGGGGTAGCCTCCAGCGTGTTCCGATAACTGTTGCCATTGACATCAGGATACAGGCCCCATGTTGGGTTCGTATGACTACCATCTGGCCAGGTCGTTGCGGCAATTTGTTCCCCGTCCTCAAACAGACGGACGGAATCTCCCTTGCCGAGGCCAAAGCCGAAGCCTGTCGCTCCGCTGTCATCCTGATAAATTACAAGATATCCGTTTGCTGGAATGGTTGTTCCTTCTGGAATGGTGTAGGGATCCTTATCCTTATTATCCTTCAGCACAAGACCGGAAATGCTCAACTCATCAGCTGTGGGATTGGCCAGCTCCACCCAGTCTGGACCGCCGCTTGGGTCATTGGACTGTACTTCATTGATGACCACAGGGTTTATGACTTTATTCTTCTTGTTCTTAGTGGCTGTGGCAAAATCCTGAAATTCGCCGGTACCATCCGGGATACGGGCATAGACGCCGTTTGCGTGGGCTTCCCATGCATATTCGGCGACGATGCTTCCACCGGCATCGTAAATCACAGCTTTATCGTCCTTACCAAGTCCGAAGGTAAAATCTTTGTTCTGATCAAACACATAGAGAGCACTGGGTTCCAGTGTCGTTCCATCTGCCACCGGGGTAACATCCCCTTTGTGTCCCACCGGATCGTTGTCCAGCAGATACCATCCGGAAATATCTACTGCCTGAGTGCCAATGTTCATGATTTCCACCCAATCGGTTGTGTCACCATTGGACTCGACCTCGTTAATCACAACGGTTGGAGCATAATATGCATTGGCTGTTCCTTTTGTCTCCTGGGTCAGGCGAAACTCACCCGTGCCATCGGGATAACGCCCGTAAGATGCTTTAGCCGGGTCACCATCATAGGATGCGTGTTCCGTCCAGCTGTACTCATCCAGCAATTTTCCGCCTTTATCGTACAATCGGATAGAATCACCGGAGCCGATGCCAATTGCCTCTTCAAATGTACCATCTGCAAAACTTTTTGTCTGGTCATCATAAACCAGTCCATTACTCTTGGCATCCACTACCATTAGTTTGCCTGCAGCAATTGTGCTCCCATCTGGAAAACGCCAACGGTGATCATCGGAATTATCCCGCAGCTCGAATCCGGAAATATCCAGCGTTTCTGCGCCGGTATTCATCAGTTCCATCCAATCGTCGGGGCTGGAATTGATTTCGTTAAGCACCAGTGATGGTTTGGCTGAAGGCTCAGTCTGTTCTGGCTTGGACGGTTCCGGCGCAGTCGGCGCTGCATTTGCTGTTCCGGGCGTAGATTCTGCATCAGAAAAATTGCCATCGGTCTGCCGTGACCATGTGCCGGCTGCTACGCTAGTATAGGCATAGCTGTCAATTTCCGTGCTAGCAGCATCATACAGAATTGCCGTATCCACCTTTCCAAAACCGAAATCAAAGTTTTTCGTTTCTTCCAGAACCAGAAATGCGCCGGGTTCTAGAATGGTTCCCTTTGCCAGAGGAGTAGTTTTGCCCTCTGTTTTCCGTTCCTCACCCTTGTCATCGGTCAGATACCAGCCAGAGATATCCACCGCTTCTGTACCAATGTTGGTAATCTCCACCCAGTCGTTGCCTTTATTCGGCGCATCCGATTCTACTTCATTGATGACAATGGATGGTTGCCCTGCCTGTGGTTTCGATACAATATCTGCCCCCAGCGCCTGCAAGGGTATCAGCATGGTCGCTGACAGAAATGCACATAGCATTCTTACTGCTCGTTTCATAATTATCCTCCTCGTAAACGAATCTAAAATAGTCTATAATCCATTTATTATAATGTTAGAGGGATAATGTAAAATCCACAACCAATTACGTGTAAAATATCTGTCAATTCTGTCCCATCCGTAATTCATTCAATGCTTCTTCAAAAAGTTATCAGACAGGTAACTACTTTACCGATTACGAATACAAAAACAATCTGACCGGTGATATCAATCTTTAGTCAGATTGTTTTATAAGAATGTGAGCTTTAATATTTTCTTTCTTCTTTAGCGCTATAATCATTTTTCAGCTCTGCGGCAATCCTTTTACTCCTGACGGTTCTGGCGCATCATCTAATCAACGGAGCCTTGATTGCCGCAATACAGGGCAACACAAGATTCAGCAAAATAAGCGAATACAGATTGAACGTCCGTGCAGACAGAAGCGTATTTATGACCATCCACAACACCCGTCCACCAGTGAACGAAAAAATAAATAGCCAGTTTTCGGCGAACTTTTCAATGGCATCCGCCTCACGTTGCCCCAGCGTATACTTTTCTTTTTCTGCTTTTTTCTCCTCTAAAGATTTCATTGAATATCTTACCGTCTTTCAAGAACAGAATACGTTCACAGAAAGACGCACTAAACGGGTCATGTGTTACCATCAAAATAGTTGCCTGCATTTTCTTATTGATGTCAGCCATTGTTTCCAGTAACAACCTGGAAGCTTTTGAGTCCAAAGCTCCTGTTGGTTCATCAGTAAACTGTACCCCTATCCCCTTATGCCTTGAAAATAGGAACTTTAACGGAATACACACTGGTGTGCTGTGTGTTATTTTCCATAAGAAGAGCTAGGAGTAAAGTCTCCCCCCTTCACTACTAGCTTTCCTCTCTCTTTCTATTCTTCTGTTACTGTTTTCATGTAGAGTGCTTGCATGTTCTGTTCCCGAACACTCATTCCTGCATGTTTAAATTTATATCGCAGCAATGCTGCTTTTGCCTCCTCATGTGTAGACAATACAATTTGTCCTATTCCCTGCTGTGTCAACAGATCCGCAAGCGAAATTGCACTAATATCGTCAATTGTTTGAAGTGGATCATCTATCAGTAAAATGTCTAACCCCTTCGTATCACCATACACATTTTTTATTGAAAGTAAAAGTGCAATTGAAAGACCATTCAATTGTCCTGTACTCAAAATATTATAAACATCACTTCCGCTCTTAGAAGCTGCTTCAAATACTAACTGATTAGTTTTAATGATTGCTCTAATTCCCAAACCCAGCGGATAATTTTGTATAATCCTTCCACTATACACCATTAAAGGAATTTTAATCGCATTAAGCAGCTGTGTTTGATATTCTTTATTCGCATCTTCATATTTACCAACCAATACTTTTATTGCATCTGTCATATCCTCTGTTTTCTTTTTGTATTCCTCATAATCTCTTTTTAGTTTTCTTAGTCGGGCCTCTTCCGTAGAAAGCTGCAGAGAAAGATTATCATTAAATAACTTCGCAACATATTGTTCCTTGCTTTGTAACTCTCCCACTGTGTGATACGGTTTTTCATTATGATAATAGGTATTGTGAATGGATTTATACAATTCAATCTGCTTTTCTTGAAAAATAATTTTATTTGGAACTTCCTTTTCTTGAAGTTCTTTCAATAAGTTTTCATATTGTTGAGAAAATTCTTCAATATCAAATTTTTCTATTCCTTGAGATTTAAACTCTGATATTTTTACCTTATCCAACAACTGCTGTAATTTCTCCACCGCTAGATCCTTACATCCTGATAAAGTATCATCCATTTTTATTAGTACTTTATTTTCCTCAAGAAACACTTTCAACACAGGAATAATTTCTTTTTGAAATAAATTTGTTATTTGTGTCTCAATATCTTCTATTATTTTTATCCCATCTGTATGAATACTTTTTATAAATTGTTCTGTTTCTATAATAGCTAAATCTATATCCGTAAAATCCGTTCCACACAATGGGCATTTGTTTTTATCAAACTTTCCAGACTCCGCAGCGTTATAGAATTCTTTAATAAGTCCCCTTCGTGCCTTTGTCATCTGTGCCAAAACCTTATCAGCATCATCCAATTGACTTTGTTCTTTTTTCTGGTTCAATAATAATGTTTTTATTTGTGCTATAATTTCTGCTTTTATTTTAATCTTATTGAACAATGTTTCATCTACTGACCAGACATTATTGCTATAATTCGTCAATAATTCTTTGCTCTTATTTAACTCTTTTATGAGACTTCCTTTTTTATTAAGTAATTCAATCTCCTGTCGATAAAACAATGCCATATATAACCGTTTCGGTGATGCTTTCAATTCCCTTATGATAGCATTAACTTTATATCGAAGGTATTCTTCATAGTTTTCTATAAACCCTTCAATTTGTTTAAGCTGCTGAATAATGGTTTCATATGTAACTCCCTGGTCTAATTTTATGACATCAAATTCATATTCAACTTCGTCAAATAATCGTATATTTTCCCCTGGCAGTTCTGCATTCATAACAATGTGATCTGTCTGACGTTTTATCTCATTTACTCTTTGACTTACTACATCTATTTGTTTTTCTTTATCCCTAATTTCTTTTTCTACTCTTCCAAAAATATGTTCTTGAACCGATTTCAGCATTTGAATTTTATCAGTTATCTCGGTGTCATCTAAAAGAGAAGATACAGAATCTTTTCTATTTTTATACTTATTTTGTAAGAAGTCCAAAGATTCACTTTGAGAAATATATGTCCCTATATCAAACATATTGGAATTCAAATGAAATTTATCATACAATTCTTCTTGACTAATTTCTTGACTATTAAGTGTGATAATACTCTGAAATTCATTTTTACATAAAAGTTTTCTTTCTACATGTATTTCATCTGAAAAATCAGATGATAAAATTGCCGAAATAACTATATCCTTATTTACATCATTTGCCAGTGTTCCTAATGTTTCCGTCTTCCTATTTTGTAAACTAGGGTTAAAATGCTTTATTTTCCAGTCACCAAAACTTCAATAGCATCAAATAATGTAGTTTTACCATATCCATTTTGACCATCTAAAATCACAATATTACTGTTCATAAAATCAAATTTTAAAGGTTTATTATTTGTAATATACTTAAAATTTCTAATACATAGGCTCTTAAATGTGTACCCCATCCAATTACTCCTCCAAAAATTTTTGATATATCATATCGGACAATACTTCTACATTAAAAGATGCTTCTTCTATTGATCTTATAAACATATCATTTAGCATTTCAACATTCTGTTTTTGTTTCCGTATTCCATCTATCTTTTGTTTTACCATTTCATCAAAGTCATTCATGACTGCCTTTGGAAAGATTGGATTAAAAAATGGAACTTTATCTCTCTTTTTAATTTTGCCACCTGCTGTTCTAATTGCAGGATACGGTTGTCAATTGCCATATCTAAAATCTTTCTTCTCTTATCTACCATGCCAGCCTGCAGCTGCAAGGCACGATCTACTGCCTTTCGCACTTCCGGGTTCTTATAAAAAAATCCTCTGGACAGTCCGGTCTTTTGCATCAGTTTGGGAACGGTCACTTTATCCTCTTCTTCAATCATCTCATGAATTGCCAATTTTGCCCGCTGGATTTTTTCCACACTCTGCTTATGATTGACCTCCAGCATCTTATCATATTTGCTCATACTCTTTCCCCCATCCTGCTAGGTTCGCCCGGATCATCCGGCTCATCTCTGCTCTGATTTCTCTTGTTTCATCTGCAATGATCTGAAGACTCATCTTTCGGTAAAATTTCACATTCTTTACCGACGTATGCCCCAGTAGTTTTGCGATGGTCCAATCATCCAGATGCATCTCTGTTAGTCGGATGCCATATACATGGCGGAACATATGCGTTCCAAAGCTGAATAATTCGCCGTTATCATCCCGCAGGTCTTTTTTCTGAATGATGTCCATCACTCTATTTTGAACGGTATAATACTGCAAAGGTTTTCGGGTATTTTTCTCATCTACAAAAATGTAAATCGTATCTCCATACATTTTCTCGGTGTACTCAATTGCTTTTTCGATCAGTAGTTCCAACACACATCCAGGATTGCATCTGCAATCTGATCGCCCTCTTTGTCTGGGTGTCCTTCTGTTACTGCTTCTGCTGTATAAAATTTTCTCATATGAATTTCCTCTCTTTCATGCAAAAAAGGCAGGATACCTTCCTTTTTACGGGAACATATCCTGCCTGATGTTTTGTCTCTATTTTTCTGTTATCACAAATTTTTCCAAAGAAAAACTCCCCAGATAAAACTGGGGAGCCTCCAGAAGCTATACCTTGCGGTCCTACGGCTTCGTTTAAACATTTATAAAGCACCCACTGTATCTTGATTGCTCAAGTGTGGGACTTAATCATAGTATCTCTGTTCTTCTTTATTATATGCAACTGCCTTCTCTTTGTCAACAAATTTTTAGCAGTCACATTTTTACAAGTTGTATGCTCTTTTGAATTTTCCTTTTACAAGATTAAAATCTTCCGGTGTTAAAGTACCAATACATCCACGGTTCGCATCCAGCCTTGACTTACTAACTGCACGTATCTCTTCACATTGAATCATACTGTCTTTATCCAAAAATTCATAAGTATGCATAGACGCTGGTATCGTTCTTCCCGGAATCACTTGTTTTTCTTCATCTTCTGTATCAGAATATAACAAAAACCATGAATCCTGAATTGGTAGACATCGTGCATTCACCTTTCCTTTTGCATCGGTAATACATACCACTACCACTTTTTCGGAATTATTGATTTTATTATTAGACATCACCAATACCGGACGCATTTTATTCTTTTCCGTTCCTACGTTATAGCCCAAATCACAAAACCATATTTGTCCATGTAAAACCTGTCTGTGCTTATTCGTATTAAATTTTGATATCCGATTGTAATTTACTTTATCCTTTGTCCAACTGGCAATATTATAATATTCCTGTGCTTCTTGATGCATTCGTATCACCTACTCATATTTGATAAGATTCATTATAATTCGCCTCATGTGTATCTTCAACTATTTTTTAGACTTTCCAACGAGTTTCCATGCCACAAAAAGTCCTCTCTCATCTATCCCTTAATAACGAAAAGACCCCCGTAGGAGTCTCCCCGGACTACGGGCTTCGCAAGTTTCCGTAGTGCGATCACTAGGCATAGTGTAATCGCTTCTGACACCCTTGTCAAGAACAAATGCTTCTGTATTTCACATATCGGCTTTGGCTATCATACAGATTAATGTTTCACTTCTGACAGAAATTCTTCCTCTGTGATACCAACAATCCGAGAACACAATTCCACAGATACTCCATACTCTTTATAAAATCCCAATGCAGTTGATCTTTTTGCAAAGTCTGTTGCTTGTTCTATTGTTTGCTTTGTATCGTACAATACTTCTTTGGGTATCTCGATGACAACCTGCATGCTCTTCCCCCTTTCACCTTTATTCGGTTTCTAGGCGTTTGCGAAACACCTATAGCCGCATAAATACGGCATTTTTTTGTTGTTAAAATAAAATATCTCCTCAAGGTTTATGGTAAAATAGAATTGCCCAGAAACTAATTAACCAATCCACCTAAAGGAGATATGCCTACATGATAACATATAAACAGCTCACTTTGGCAGAAATTTTTGAAGACTGTCAGCATAAATTTGACAACGACAAATATCAGTTCCTTTCGCTTCTTGATGAAGCCATTAACCTTGATGAAATTGTTCCTGTTTCTTTTATTTCTCATTTTTACGCCAGTACCGGAAGACCTCGCAAACATCAGCTTTATCCAATGCTTAAGGCACTTCTTATCCAGCGTATTTTCTCAATCCCGACGGACACACTCCTGATCGTATTTCTGAAATGTTCCAAGGAACTGCGTGATTTCTGCGGTTTTGATGTTGTTCCGGATGGTTCCAAATTTACACGTTTCAAACAGGATTTTTTATCGGACTTACAATCTATGTTCGATCATCTTGTTGATCTGACTGAACCGATCTGCCAAAATCTTGATCCTGCCCTTGCTTCCATGACAATCTTCGATACCTCTGGCATTGAAGCATGGGTTACAGAAAATAACCCCAAATATGCCAACCGTATTATCAAGCAGCTAAAGGCTTTCAAGAAATCCCATAACCTTGATGATTCCTATGATCCTTATAAAGCTGCTTATGGCTCTATGCCAACTCATGCGGCTTCCAATCAGGCAATCCAGCAGATGTACATCAATGGACATTTCTGTTACGCCTATAAATTTGGCATTATTACGAACGGGCTTGGTATTGTTCGTGATATCACTTTCTACAACAAGGACTTTCTAAAAAAACATCCTTTAATAAATCCAAAGACGTTTCTTGGAGATGCTGCGTTTGATGCCATTAACATTTACAAATCTCTCTTTGAAGAAATTGGCTTTCAAAAAGCATTTATCCCTTTAAAAACAAAGCTTTCTGTGGAAGGAACCGACTATACTGTCAATGAAAACGGTATTCCCTGCTGTCCTCACGATCCATCACTTCCGATGCGGCGTGAAGGAAGCAGATCCCATTTGCGGAGCAAACTTCCTACCATGAAGTTTGTATGTCCAAAAATGAAATGGGAATACAATCCTGCCAACAAGTCAAAACGTCGCGTATGTCATTGTGACAATCCATGTACATCTTCTTCCTGCGGACGAATGATCTACATTTATCCTGAAAAGAACCTTCGTGCCTATCCTGGTGTAGAACGCGGCTCACAGGAATGGGAGGATACTTACAAGATCCGTGTAAATGTTGAAAAGTCAATCAACCATTTCAAAGATAGTTTCTGCATTGCGGATCGTAAGACCCAGAATGAGAAAACGCTTCATGCTGATTTACTTCTTGCTGGAATCACCCAGCTCGTTACTGTGCTTGTCGCTGATAAGATTCATCAGTACCAATACATTCGAAGTTTGAAGCCTTTGATTGCCTGATTATTAATATGCATATAATCTTTTCTTCGCAGTTTATCTGGGAAGTCTTTTAGTCATGTCTAAATTCAGAAGCACCTACTTTTCATCTTAAGAATCCTGCGTTGCAGGATTCTTACCGCTTTTTAATCAGGATTGCGAACTTGTTTCGCAATTACCTATTATTTGTTTTGGAACACAATTAAATTATAACAATGGCAATGTTCAATTACACTTACAGTTTTGAAAGTAAACAGATAACAAAAGAGCCGTGATAATGCAGATCACAGATCACCATTCTGTGAAGCATTTCCACGACCCTTTTATTATAATTTTACCTTTGTCTTGTTCGTAATGGTATAAATGTATTCCTTTGGCGTAGGGCATTTTGAAGTTCATCCCAATATGCTGGCTTTTGATTATACACGCTTATAAATTATTGGTTCATCATATCCAAAAGTTCTCTTTCCATTAACTTCCATGCTTTCCGATACTTCCAGAAAATTGTTGGAAAACTTCTCCCAAAGTTTGAATGTCATTACCGGAGAGAACTGGCTTGTGCTGCCTCCCTCCCAGATTCCGTCCTTTTCATGATAAAGTGCCGGGGTAAATTTTTCAGATTTTTCTAGTTTAGCGTAATCAACATTCTTCATAGAATCATATGAAAATGTATTTTTATCTTCTCCTTTGGGGATTTCATAAGAAGAAAGTAAAATTCCCTGTTCTATTTCCGTGATAAGGAAAAGATGTGGAGATGCATGACGTTTCCCATTCATTTCATAATAACTCTCTTCAACAACAAATTTTCCTTTGAAATCTTCAGGAAGGTTATTTATTTTGTCATTACAGATTGTATTTACATGTTCCGCATATGGATATGTTCTCCCCTCTGCCTGCATTTCCTTAAATTGATCCTTATTATCAAAATGTCCTGTCATCATTCCTACAAAATTTTCAAGTTTCATCATATACTTTACCTCCTAGTATTTGCCTAATCACACTATTCCTCTTTTGCTTTTGCCATACTGGCGATATCTCCCACTCCATTCAATACCATTGTCGGAAGATAAGCATAAGTTTTGAGTGTATCCTTCGTTGAACATCCAGAGAGAACCAATACAGTAGACATACCACTTTCCATTCCTGAAACCACATCTGTATCCATACGATCCCCAACCATTACAGCTTCTGCTGAATGACATCCAAGCATATTCAATCCTGTTCTCATCATCAGTGGATTCGGTTTCCCACAGAAATATGCCTGTGTACCTGTTGCCATTTCAATGGGTGCAATCAATGCACGACAGGCAGGAGCGATTCCGTTCTCGATCGGTCCGGAAACATCCGAGTTTGCTCCAATCAGCTTCGCTCCCTTCAGAACTAAATTCGTTGCTTTCGTTAAAGTATCCAATGAATAGGAACGTCCCTCTCCCACAACAACATAATCCGGATTTACATCATTCATTGTAATGCCAACGTCATAAAGTGCATTTAAGAGACCGGCTTCTCCTATTACAAATGCTGAACAGCCTGCCGCCTGTTCCTTTAAAAAAGCGGCTGTTGCCAATGCGCTGGTATAAAAATGTTCTTCTGGCACATCAAGTCCCATCCTTGCCAGTTTCTGATTTAATTCCCGTGGTGTATATCCACTATTATTTGTCAAAAATAAATATTCTTTCTTTTCATCATGCAACCAATGGATGAATTCTGGAACACCTGGCAATATCTGATTGCCATGATAAATCACACCATCCATATCACAGATGAATCCTTTTTTTTCATTAAAATCGATTATGGGTTTTCTCATGTCCATATGCGCCCTGCCTTTCTTGTTTCTTTAGAATACACCTTGCTCTTTTCATAATAAAATAAAACTCTATTTTCTGCAAATATTTTCATATTATATCATCCACACATAAAATCAAATACATAGTACTGTGAAATCGAAGTAAATATTTCTATCAACAAAACCTTTTATGACAACATCTCTTTCACACAAGTACTCCGGTAATCACTCGGTGATATTTTATATCTTTCTTTAAATACTCGGTTAAATGTTCTCTGACTTTCAAATCCACTATCCAGACAAATGTTTGTAATAGAATCACTCGTATTTTCCAAGCGATGGCATGCATAGTTCAGCCTTGCATCGTTAAGATATTGATTAAAGTTTCTATGGAATGTCTTGGAAAAGAGTCTGGATAAAACATATTTGCTCACCCCCAGGTCTTTTGCCATCTCTTCCAACGAAAACTTCTTCTTGAAATTTGCTGATATATAGGAAACTGTCTGGTAAATAAGATCGTTGCTCCCCACACTGCTCTTTTCTACCAAATTTAATTTTCCTATGCAGCGTGCCAACACAATTTGAAGATATGCCTGTGCAACAGTAATATCCGGCTGTTCTGTCTCTAAAATTGCATTTATAACCCTATATACCTCCGGTTCAACCTTTTCCGCTTCGATGATTGGGTATTCAGGAGCCATGGATTGCATGATATCTGCAAATTTGGCTATCGTAAATGGCGATGCAATCAGATAAGCCGCTTTATTTACACCGGGTGTCAGTACCTGATAGTGATGAATAACATCTGGAAATACAAAGCCTATATCTCCTTTTTCCATATGGTATAGTTCCTGTCCGACACCAAGTTCTAATGCTCCACTTGTTACACAAACGATCTCCAGTGCATTATGAAGATGTGGTTCAATATGTTTTGACTTCCTATTTATTGCTATAATCTCCTCTTTTGTATCAACATATTTTAACTGCATGAAATACTCCCCTTTACAACATTTGTCTATATCTTCTTTCGATTTGGCAAGTAATCCTTTTACACCTATCTTATAATCAACTTGTAAATAAGGAAAGGAGGATGCCATTTCACAAAAATGAAGTGGTCCTTTTTTTATAAACTTTCAATAAATCTTTTGAATGCAGCTTTCCCTTCATCTGTTCTCTTGTAAACGCCTGCATCCTCCAGAACTTTCGCAAACACAATTCCAATTTCTTTCTGTATGATAGAATGAATATTACTATCTGTAATCTTATATTTTGGTATCCATCCCTCTGCCCATTCAGCATGGGCAGCCATTGTTTCATTCTGTCTCAGGTCTTCATGATTTAGAATTGCCTGTTCTAGTTCTGCCATTTCTTTCTTCAATCTGGCGGGTAATACAGCCAGTCCCATAACTTCAATCAGTCCAATATTTTCCTTTTTGATATGGTGATACTCAGTATGCGGATGGAAAAGTCCGAGAGGACAATCAATAGTTGTGATATTATTGCGCAAAACCAAATCCAGTTCATACAAATCTTCACGCATCCTTGCAATTGGCGTAATTGTATTGTGTGGGATGCCATCTGTCTCACTGAAAATATTAACTTCTGGATCCGAATATCCACGCCACTTCGTAAGGATATGATTTGCAGCCGCTACAATACTATCCATTGCTCTCCCCTGTAAACGAATCACTGACATCGGCCACTTTACAATTCCTGCATGTATATCTGGATATCTCTCTAAGTCAAATTCCTGTTCATAAGGTGCTTTTGCCATAGCAAAGACATAACTGCCACCCTGAAAATGATCATGACTCAAAATAGACCCTCCTACGATTGGCAGATCTGCATTGGAACCTGCCGTATAATGCGGAAACTGCTTAACAAAATCAAGGAGCTTATTAAAAGTCATACGGTTAATTGCCATCGGAATATGCTTTTCATTAAAGATAATGCAATGTTCATTATAATATACATATGGTGAATACTGTAAATAATACTGCTCTCCACACAGAGTAATTGGTATGATCCTGTGATTTTGTCTTGCTGGATGTGAAAGGTGGCCTGCATACCCTTCGTTTTCCCTGCAAAGCAGGCACGCCGGGTATCCAGATTTTTTTGCAGTTCCATCTTTTGCAATATCCCTTGGATCTTTTTCTGGTTTTGACAAGTTAATTGTGATATCCATCTTACCAAATTCTGTATCAGTCTCCCACTTTTCATCCTTTATAATCCGATCTGTGCGGATATAGTTTGTTGCCTGGCTGAAATGATAATAAAATTCAGTTGCTGCCTTTGGGGATACCTGATATTTTTCTTCAAAATTTTTTCTTACCACAGACGGTGCAGGTGTTAAAATACCCATGATCTTTGTATCAAAAAGATCCCTCATTGTCACTGTATCGTCCTCTAAGATTCCCTCTGACAGTGCAAATGCAAGCATGTCCTCTAAAATAAAGTGTAAATTTCTCGGCTCTACAGATGCTTTCGGCTCCTGATAATCCTGTTTTTGAAACAGTTCTAATAAGCCATTTGTCACATACACTTTATCTGCATCATCTATCAGTCCATTTTCTAGTCCATAAGCCACCAGTTCAGAAATCAGCTGATCAATCATTTTACCGTTTTCCCCTACTCATATTATACTTCATAACCATTCGGATGATTTCTATGCCATTCCCAAGCCGTTGTAATAATTGTCTCCAGGTCATCAAATTTAGGCTTCCACCCAAGAATTTTTTTTGCCTTCTCACTAGATGCAATCAGTGTTGAAGGATCTCCTGCTCGTCTAGGTTCTTCCTTTGCCGGAATCGGATGTCCTGTTACTTTTCTAGCTGTTTCAACAACTTCTTTTACTGTAAATCCTACTCCATTCCCCAGATTAAAAATATTACTTTCATTGCCTTTTCTTAAATATTCCATGGCAAGAATATGAGCCTGTGCAAGGTCATTCACATGAATGTAATCTCTTACGCATGTACCATCTTTTGTATCATAATCATTTCCAAAAATAGAAATATATTCTCTTTTTCCATTTGGCACCTGCAAAATCAATGGAATCAGATGCGTTTCCGGATTATGGGCTTCCCCTATTTTCCCATTTGGATGTGCTCCACAGGCATTGAAATAACGTAAGGATACAAAACGTAAATCATGGGCATTGGCTGTCCATTTAAACATCTTTTCCATGGAAAGCTTTGTTTCACCATAACAGTTTGTTGGAACTGTGCGGTCTGTTTCAAGTATAGGAATACGTTCCGGCTCTCCATATGTGGCTGCTGTCGAAGAAAAAACAATCTTGTTAACGCCATGTGCGACCATACTTTCTAGTAATACTTCTGTTCCGCACAAATTGTTGTTGTAATATTTGAGTGGATTTACCATACTCTCTCCAACCTGTGAATTGGCTGCGAAGTGAATAACTCCATCGATCTCCTCTTTTTCAAATACAGAATCTATAAATGCCTTGTCCCGGATATCTCCCTGATAAAATTTTGCATCTTGGTGAACAGCCTTACGAAAACCTGTTTCAAGATTATCAACAACTACAACATTTTCTCCTGCCGCAATCAGCTCATATACAGTATGAGAACCAATATAACCTGCTCCGCCCAATACTAAAATGCTACTCATAGATCATTTCTCCTTTTCTTTGTTTTTATGATTATAAAACTTTTATGCCACCATACTTACGAATTTTTAATACTTCACAGGAACCATTTCCAAATATCTTATCCATCTCTTTTTGATAGTTGGACACCAGATAATTGGGAACAAATGCCTGTATGGTTCCTGCAAATCCTCCTCCATGTACTCTGCACACGCCTTTTTTTCCAAATATCACGTCACTTAATGCCAATGCAATAGACACATTCTGATGTTGCACATCGTGACATGTATATACATTCTGAAGGTATTTAAAGGAAGAATCTCCGGATTCTTTCACTTTGGTCAGAAATTGTGGAAAATTATTCTTTTTTAGTGCATCTACTTCCTCTTTGACACGCTCATTTTCGCATACAAAGTGTAATGCCCTGAGTGCAGCACGATCACCAGCGCAGTCACGTATCCGTGTGATATTATTGATAATCTCTTCCTTGGATACCTCTCCTAAAAAGTTTTTTCCCAAACATTCCGCTGCCTTTTTCATTTCCTGTGGAATTGCTGCATAGTCTGGGGTCAAATCTGTGTGAGTGCCTTTCGTATCTGTAATACATAAACTATATCCATATGTATTCAAATCAAACTTCAACTGTTCCACAATCGGATTTTCCGGATCTGCAAAATCAATATGTATCAGACTTCCTACTGAACATGCCATTTGATCCATTAAACCACATGGTTTTCCGAAATACACATTTTCTGCATACTGACCAATCTTGGCAATTTCTATCGGATTAACTTCACCACCATTGTACATATAGGAAAGAATCGTTCCAATAAGTGTTTCAAAAGCAGCTGAGGAAGAAAGGCCTGCACCAATCAACACCTCACTGGTCACATATGCCTGAAATCCTCCAATTGCATGACCATCCATTTTCATCTTGGCAAGTACACCACGGATGAGTGCATTCGTGGTACCTTCTTCTTCTGTTTTTTTCGCCAGCTCATCCAGCTGAACGATAATCATACCACTATATCCATCTGACATCACTTTTACAATCGGTTCATCCAGTTTTCTCGCAACTGCGATTGCATCATTGTTAATGGATGCGGCAAGTACCTCCCCATGCTGATGGTCCGTATGGTTTCCTCCTATTTCACTTCTTCCAGGTGCACTGAATATCTCTATTTCACCTTCACCGAAAAATGTCTTGTAACTGTCGATTGCTTTCCGATAACGTTCCTTCGCATATGGAATCCGGTTCAAATCAACATATAATTCTGTTAATTTATTATCGAAAAAAGTCCCGTTCAATAATTCGATCGTTTTTTTAATTTCCATAATACCACCCCAATCACCTTATATATAGAAAAAGCACTGTCTCATTGAACAACGATCAGACAACGCTTTCTCCTGTCAATTCTAATTTATGTCTGATGCATCTGTTACTTCATCTGTAGCAATTCCTTTTTCTGCTTTCAGTTTTTTATTTGCATCTTCTACATTCATTCTTGAAAGTACAAACATAATCAATACATCCAAGATTAACGGAAACCAAAGATACATAAACTGCATCATATCAAGTGCAGACTGCGGCTGAGTTGCATTTGTTCCGATATATCCACTGAACTCAAGCATCCATCCAACAACAGCGGTTCCAATACCTCCACCGATTTTTACGCCAAGAGAAGTACAAGAGTACATCGTTCCGTCAATTCTCTTTCCCTGTGTAAGATAAGTGTATTCAGAGCAGGATGCGATAACTGCATTCATATCTCCCTGCCATGGTCCCTGACCTAAGGCTGCAAGAGCTGTAAATGCCATCATCAGCGGAACACTGCCCATATATCCTGCAACAACAACAAGTGCTCTACCAATGACTGCTAAGACATAACCTCTTAAGTTCAGTTTATACATACCTTTCCACTTACCAACTAATGTCGGTGTGAAAATCAGGGCAATGATCAGTGGAATATTTACTGCCCATGCAAATTGTCCAAACAAATTCTTATTTTTCAGTACCCATGTCATGTAATAAATGCCAGCTCCAATCATGGCACCATATAACTGCTGTAAAATATATGTTCCACAAATCATCATGTAATATTTGTTTTTAACAAGAAGCTTGAATGCCTGTACCATTCCGTACTTTTCATTATCATCCTTTACTTCTCCTTCGTTAAGTTCTTCCTCCGGAAGTTCCTTAACAGAAAGTGCTGAAATCGTATTTACGACAAGACCAATGATTGCATAGATAATAGCAACCGTTCTCCATGCTGCAGCATCTCCACCACATTTATCTACAAATCCAACTGTAATTGCCTGAATCAGAAGACTTGTTGAAAACGCAAAAATAAAACGATAAGATCCCATCTGCACACGCTCTTTGCTGTTCTTTGTAATCAGTGACGTAAGTGCTGAATAAGCAATATTGTTTGCTGTATAAAACACACCATTTAACAGTGTGTAAGAGATAAAGAACCATGCATATTTAGCCGTTGTTCCAAAACTCACCGGTACTGCAAAACAGCCGACCAGCGTAATGGCACAACCAATATATCCATATAGCATCCAGGGTTTCGCTTTTCCCATTTTACTGTGTGTTTTGTCAATCATTGATCCAAAAAATATATCCGTAAAACCATCAAATAGTTTTGATACGGCAATCAAGGTACCTACGACACCTGCAGCAAGTCCTACTGAGTCTGTCAGATAGACCATCATAAAAGATGTCAGGAACGCATAGACTACATTACCTGCAATATCGCCTGATCCATATCCAATTTTGTTATACCATTTCAAATACTTTTTTTCTTCCATCGAATTTCTTTGCTCCTCATCTTCATCGCACTTAGAATCTCAATATGTCTAACCGTATGATGTCTAATTTTAATTTTTTCTCTGTTTTTGTCTGATTGCTCTGTATATCCGGACTTTACATTGCAATCAGACTATCCTTCTTTGTTTACGAGTTACATGAAACTTTATTATCCCTTTACATACGGTATCAGCGTAAACTGGAGCCGGAATAATACATCGTCAAATCGGTACTGATCCAATACAACTGGACCACAACTATTAGAACCAATGCCATTTAATGCGTAGTCAACGCAAAATACTACACTATCTGATTCTGTCAATTCATAATTATGCGTTTTCTTCTCAAGTTCTTCCTGCGTATAATAAGAAGCATTGAATGAGAAGGCATTTTCCGCGGATACCACAATTCCATATCGACTGTTGTTAAGTTCTACATATTCACAATCATAATGGCTTCCATTTTCCTGTGGGCAAATATAATCCTCATGCAAATCGTCTACATTTGCCTGGTACAAACCGTGGCTCGCAGCCTGATGTTTGTCACAATAGCTTTCCTGTGGTCCCATTCCAAAGTATCGTGCAGCTGAAAGTTTTTTATCCAGGAACATCCTCACACCAAATCTTGGCAGGTCCGGGAATTCATCATCTTTTGTTACTTCAATATCTGCATCAATCTTTCCAGCAGCTTCTATTTTCCATGTGATCGTCACATCAAGAATCTTCTGTACTGTCTCTGCCACAACGGATGCATGGCTTGTAATTTTCACACCATGCTTTCCCTGCACGACCTCTGTCGTGTAAGCTCTTGTATAAGCTTTATCATAATGGGCTTTCTTCCATTCAGACTTGATGTACATATCGTTATCTGTTGGAGCTCTCCAAATATTTAATTCCATCGGATGGTTCAAGTATTCCCGCCCTGCGAATTTCATCTCTGTAAAGAGTGCAGTACGTTTGTCTATGGTATAAGCAAATTCACGCCCCTTGATATGAATCTGTGTATCATTTTCATTTACCTGCAACTCAGAGTCCACTGCTGTTTTTTGTAGCCATTTCTCAGCAAGTTTACATTTTGAACCGTCTTTGCTTACCTCAATTTCATCGAATCCAAGAATATGGTCTTCATTCAACAGTGGCAATTCCTTTTTCAGATGGTAAATAAGTTTTAAATAACATTTTCCATTCACTGGCACATTGATTTTAAGTTTTATTTTTCCTTCACTGTGTGGTGCTGCTGAAACTTCTGGAAGTTTACCTTTGCTGATCACAAGACCATCCTGTGTCAGCTCATAACGAATCTTCACATAATCTTTCAAGTCATCAAAATCCATGTAGTTATGAAGCATTAGTTCTCCGCTTTCTTTGTTATAGGAAATAACTCTTGCCGGGCGATAAACATTCTTGTATTCCAAAAGTCCTGTATGTACCGTTCTGTCCGGATATACTAATCCATCCATACAGAAGTTGCCATCATGAATTTCTTCGCCATGGTCGCCCCCATAAGCATATATAGTCTTTCCATTCTCAGCAGTTCCATGAGCAATCGCGTGGTCACACCATTCCCAGACAAAACCGCCGCACATTTTATCATGATCCTGAATCATCTGGAAGTAATCTTCAAAATCTCCAGGTCCGTTTCCCATACTGTGACAGTACTCTACCAAAAGGAAGGGTTTGCTTCCATCTTTATCCAGATATTCCTGAATTTCGGAAAGCGCCGGATACATCCGGCTGTACACATCCAGATTGCTGTAATCATATGTTTCATCATAATTACGGTATCTTGCACTCTCATATTGTGTGATGCGGTCTGAATCAAAATTCTTTGTCCATTCCAGTGCTTTTTCAAAGTTGCAGCCATAAGCACTCTCATTTCCCATTGACCACATAACAATACAGAAACGGTTTTTGTCACGTTCCACCATGAGTTTTACGCGATCAACGATTGCCTCTTCCCATACCGGATCATCTGCAATCTTCTCATTCCATCGTTTGAACCGATTGTAATCGGTGTCTTCTTTTCTGTAGATCATAAATGGACCATGAGCTTCAATATCTGCTTCATCTATCACCATGAATCCATACTTGTCACACATTTCATAGAAAAATGGTGCGTTCGGATAGTGGCTGGAACGGATTGCATTAAAATTATGCTGCTTCATTAACGTAAGATCGGTTATGAGCTGTTCCAGACTGATTGTAAATCCAGTAACCGGATCGGAATCATGTCGATTGACACCACGGAATTTAATCTTCTGTCCATTTAGGTAAATGACCTGGTCTTTAATCTCTATCTTTCTTAATGCAATGTGATCTACAATTACTTCATTCTCTGTTTCAAGAATCAGTTTATATAGATATGGATTTTCTGTATTCCAAAGTTCCGGACTTGCGATTTCTAATACAGCTGTTCCTTCTTCAGCAATACTTCCTAGTGCTACAACTGCTCCGTTTCTATCTTCAATCGAAATTTTTACATTTAAGGGAGAGTAGAATTTCATTTCAATTTCTACTTTCGCAAGCATATCCTCAATTCTTGTTTTAATATGATAATCATTGATTGCCTGTTTTGGGCGTTTCAAAATGTACACATCCCGGAAAATACCACTCATACGGAATTTGTCCTGATCTTCCAAATAGGAACCATCACACCATTTCATTACCAACACTGCCACCGTATTCGTTCCATCCTGAAGTACATCGGTAACATCAAACTCACTGGTCATATGTGAAACCTGGCTGTATCCTATGTAAGAGCCATTGATCCATACATAAAAGCAGCTGTCTACTCCTTCAAAGTTCAAAAAAGCTTTTGATGCTTTCTCATCTCTGCTGTACTCAAAATTATGTACATAAGCTCCACACGGAATATCCTGTGGCACATATGGTGGATCAAACGGAAACGGATACCGGATGTTTGTATACTGGTGTGTATCATATCCTGCCATCTGCCATACACTTGGAACCTGAATCTCATCAAAATTTTCTGTATCATAATTCTTCTCAAAAAAAGAATCCTGAATGTCATAGATGCTGTTAAAATACTGGAATTTCCAAGTTCCATTCAATAACTGCATACGATCTGATTCTTCTCTGTGTTCCACCAAGTTATCCATTCTTCTGGATGCCGGAATATAATAGGCTCTGGCTGGCATTGTGTTTTCGTGCAGTACGCTTAGATTTTCATAATAACGTGGTACGATCATAAATAACTCTCCTCCAATACATATACTTTTTTGTTCTTTGTTTCCCTAAAGCAAACCTTATACTTTACTTTTTTGTTTACGTTCCTTAGTTATGCTATATATAGCTTATCCTAATCCGCAAAATATGTCTATGAATTGGATTAGACAAAATATGCACTAAATGATACAATGGTAAAAAGCGCGAAAAGAGGTGCTGTCCTATGTATTTGAACACCGGTTATTTGAACCACTCACATATGGATTTCAAAGACAAAAGTCGTCCTCTGATTGTAGGCAGCTGTGGTACTTACCGTCTTTCCAGACATCCCAAACTTCCTACCTACCGTCCAAGGGGTCGTCGGGATTATCAGATTATATATATCACTGCTGGTTGTGGGCATTTTCATTTTGATAATGTAAATAACGAAACGATTGTTCCAGCCGGCAACATTGTACTGTACAGACCGAAAGAACTTCAGAAATATGAATATTACGGAGAAGATAAGACAGAAGTATACTGGATTCACTTCACAGGAAGCAATGTGAAAAATATCTTACGTCAATATGGGTTTCCGGATAAAGAACGTGTCTTTCAAGTGGGTACATCTAATGAATATGAACAAATTTTCAAACGTATCATTATCGAGCTCCAACGCTGTCAAGATAATTATGAGGAAATGCTTGTCCTTTTGCTACGTCATCTTCTGATTAGTTTCCACCGGGAACTGACAAGAGAGCACATATTAAAAAATGAATATCTTGATCATGAGATGGATAATGCTGTTACCTTTTTCAGTGAAAACTACAATCAAAATATCAATATTGATGATTATGCTGCCTCACGAGGCATGAGTGTCAGCTGGTTTATCCGAAATTTCAAAAAATATACCGGTTCTACACCAATGCAATTCATTGTGGGAATCCGTATCAACAATGCTCAGATGTTACTTGAAACAACAACTTATTCCATCAATGAGATTTCTAAGATTGTCGGATATGATAACCAGCTTTATTTCAGCCGGCTTTTTCACAAGCTGAAAGGATATTCGCCAAGAGAATACCGAAAAATAAGAAATAAGTTATGAAATCTATAATGTCATAAAAACTAAATGTCCAAAAAGGATGCCACCGAATCAAAGCAGATTACGTGACATCCTCTTCTTTTTATTAGTGCTATTTTATAAATTCAACCGAATAGTAATACATGTACTCATTATCTGTATTGATATGCTCCCCTGCAATATCCTGTATTGGCAACGAACTTAACCCTTTTTCCCCATAAATCAGTGCTGCTAATCCTTGCTCTGTTCCATACTCTAATGAGCTTTGCAGTAAAATTATCAAAATCCGGTGTAATGACAATCCATCCATTTGTGGAAGATTTCACATCTTCATAGGAAAGTTCCAAAACTTTTTTATGTGAAACTCATTGTCCAAGCTGATATTCTGACAAGTAAATAGATAACGTTTTAAATGTATCCCTTGAATTGTATTGAAACATCATTGTTCCATCAATTCCTGATAACAATTCAGCAATTTTCATTTCTATACTATCTGAATCTACTGCTTCAATATAGTTTTGTGGTTGTCTCAATTTCTTACATACGATGGATCCAAAAGTAACCATAGATATTCCCATTACAATAAGAAGCACTATAATGATTCTCTTTAAGTATCGTTGTTTGCGGCCACTGTCCTTTGTTATCTGTATCAATGTATCTTCTGATTTTTTTTCAATATTATCTATTTCAATATCTTCACCAGCCAAGAACTCATTAAGACTAATACCTAATATTCCGCATAATTCTAAGTATACTGATACATCCGGCAAACAGATTCCTCTCTCCCATTTAGAAACAGACTTATCACTCATACCTATTTTTTCTGCCAGTTGCTTTTGTGTCATCCCCAATGACTTTCTCTTACCTGCAATGTATTTTCCAATTTTGATAAGATCCATCTATCTACCTCCTTTTTTATATTGATCGTACTCTTTTTTAGAGAAAAAACATACCCCTCGAAGGTAGAATATGATTTTTAAGCCTGTCTAGTTTGCCAGATAAACGAAAGAGCTTATATAGCGGATTCATATATAACCTTACAGTTTTTATTACTGTATCCTATATATTCCATACACTGCAAGCAAGAAGCATCGAAGCTCGTCTCTGTCTGTATCAAGAATCTTTTGATCATATTCTCGAACCTTATCAGCAACACTACAGCTTCCATTTTGTAATCTACTGGAACATCCCCTCACAAAAAATATCTGACTACAAGGTGACACAAACAATTGAAGCGTTTTCTTCTTCCTTGATTTTGGATGGTCCTATGTCAATAAAATTGGATTTATAGATTTTTATCCTTTTTCTTTTTTGCCATTACAAAACCAAACATTAAAATCAAATTTACAAACAGTACAACTATGCTGCCTTCAATTTTACAGTTGCCACCCGACAAAATTGAGTTTCCACTAATTACCATGTTAAACATATGCGGGTAATCTTCTGCCAGCGATACTCCACCCAAAATAATTGCGCCAATACCATTCCATAAAAAATGGATTACAATCGGAGCAATTAAAGATTCCGTGTACTCCAATACCGCTGTCACGAAAAGACTCATTGTTATAACATTTAGTACAGGAAGTATTCCTGCCTCAAAAGCACCACCATGTGCAAATGTAAATAATCCAGTAGATACAATAACAGCGGCAACTATATTGTAATTATTTTTTATCATCTGATACAAGTAACCACGAACTAACACTTCCTGCATAACGGTATTGATAAAAGCTGAAAATAACCATAACCAAAGCATAGATATTTGATTTCTGCCATCAATATGTATGACTCCTATTATAGATAATATCACAACAGATACGCCTAACCAAATGGTTCCTGTGATACACCCAAGTACGATATTATAAACAGGTTTTCCAATCATATGTAATCGTATCTTTCTTTTATCTATTAACCAGAAAATAATTGTAAAACCAATAACTGATAATAATGGAATCAATTCTGCCCAAAATCTCCAGACTACTGCACTTTTTGCATCTGGTATAGGTAAAATTGAAGCACATATAGCCCAGCCAACAAAAAAGGCAATCGTTTTTAATGATACCAATACTAATTTCTTCATGTAATATTCACCTCTACACTCCCGATTTTCTTAATTTCAAAGACTTGAATCCGTCGATTCCTTTATTATCTAATCTGTTAACAATCTGTCCAACAGCATCTGCCTGTTGTTTATAAACATTTCTGTCACACGACAACTCTCTGTTTCTTCATATTCGCATAAATGTATTCGTCCATGATCAAAACAATGGATATCTCTTTAAATAACATGTTCAGCTGGCGTTTGATACTACTAAATTTTTATATTTTCAAATATATGTAATCAGTTGGCAGCCGGTTTTCTTAAAAGATTAAAAATTCCTGTCTGCTCAATCAATCTTGTGACGGTAAAGAAGATAAAGGAGTCAACTGGCCACATGATTAAGTTCTTTACAGTACGCATTGGAAGGATTGCAAGGAAGCCTTTTCCGTAGAGCATGTCCAGCCACAAGGTATTTAACAGAACATTTACAACCAGAATGACAACCAACTTTGCAATCAACACGCGGCGGAAGGTGAGCTTATGTTTGTAGTAGAAACATCCATAAATAAATGCCGCAAGCATTGCATTAAATGTGAAACCGAAAAAAAATGGACCATCCGGGCGGATAAAGAACTTTACAATATCAAGCACACCGGCAAACAAACATCCTGTAATAGGACCAAACAGATAATCTGCAATCTGGTTTGGAATACCGGAAAATCCAATTTTCACATAGGGACCAATATTGATAGAAGCAACTGAATTTAAAATCAACGCCAGGGCAGCAAGCATTGCACAGACTGCCATGGTAGAAGTGGTTTTCAGCTCTTTGGCTGATGTAAGAAACATACTCTTTTTTTTCTCCATAAAAAAATTACCTCCTTTTCTTTTTCGCTCACAATAGGAGATAATTAATGGATTCATGTTTATCTTCTGTTGCAGCGAGAAGCAATCCATGAACCGCAAGATTTCTCTTTTCGTCCTCCGGCAACTCTCCATCCGGTAGGCACTTTACGCTCATGAATTTACTCTGCATTACTTTATATAGTGCAGTATATGTCAGATTGTTGGAAAAAGCAATAAAAAAATCAGTTGTTTTGGTGTAATTTTGTTCTACTTATTTAAAAATACGAAAGAATCTTTTCATCATAGCTAACTAAAAACATAATTTGTAAGCGTCAAATAAAAAGGTGTACAGACATTCCAACCGTTTTCCCTTAAAATCATAATTAGAGTTTTAGGAGTAACTCTAAAAACTCTAATTATGATACTCAATAGGTTCCCAGAAACCTGTAGCCGTTTTAAAAAACGGAAATATTTCCGTGGAATTGTATGAGACAGCTACAGAATCTTTTTTACAGATGTTTGTAAAGGTAGTGCAGAAATGTTAGGGGATATTTCGCATGTTGATCATATTTATATCCGTACCGGGTATACCGATATGAGGAAGCAGTTGAGTGGATTGCTTGATATCATTCAGTATAACTTTAAACTTGATCCTTATGGCAATGCAGTTTTCCTTTTTTTGCGGGAGAAAAGCAGACAGGATCAAAGCAGTTCATTATTAAGGAGATGGTTTCTGACTTTTGTATAAGCGATTCGAAAATGGACGCCTGAAGTGGCCACGGAATGGAGATGAGGTCCGTCTTCTATCACACCAACAGCTTCGGTGGCTGCTCGAAGGATTAAGTCCAGATCAGCCAAAAGCAGTACAAAAATGGAAACCCTAAAAGTCAATGTATTTTTTCAGCTTATAATGCTTTTATTTGAGGCTTTTGCTGTCATTCATCCTGGCGACATGGAGGCTCGTTACAAAGAGTTGACAAAGTATTATGAATTAACGAACTATATTGCAAATGAGAGGGCAGATTTCTCAAGACTGCTTCATAACGATGTGCTTCAAGACATTGGAGGTGCCCAAAATCTCCTGTCACTTCGCTCACCAGATGTTGGTGAAACAAAAAGGATATTGTCTGATTTGGAATTACGAGTAAGAAATATGATGAATTTCTATTCCTCTAATATCTTTTCGGGTTATGCTTCATGGGAACATATCGAATATATGCTTGACGCTATTAAGAAGCTGTACCCCAAGAAGAATATACTTGTAGATTTCACCAGAGACAAATTGTCAAGGACTTTTTAATCAAATTCACAAAAAAGGTGCCAGAAGCACCGTATGGCTCCTGACACCTCGTTTGATAGATTACATTTTTCCGTTCAGCAGGTCTTTGCAGAGATACGCATAGTCTGGCAGCTGGTTGATATATGGCTCCCAGCGCCGCTTGATTTCGGCCAATTCCAGCGGATCGGCTGCTTCCAGTGCATGATCGTTGCCTGTCATATATAAAACATCCGTAGCAACATCATCCAAACACCTGCCGCAGAGATCGGCGGCAGATTCTATCCTGATACCGGTATCCACATAGACAGGATTTACGCCAATCGTCAGCCAGACATAGCCTACCTTGTCCGACCAGAGCAGTTCAAAATCAGGGCTTTGCCGCAGATGTTCCGCAAAGACTTCCTTTACTCGCTCAATTTCATGTTTCTCTTTTTCTGTGTAAAGCATTTTCGTGTCCTCCTTGACAAAAATTTTGGTGCGTACCATCATCAGTTTAGCACAAGGCGGCTTCGTTTATCAGTCTGTCACATTTGCTGAATTTCATTTTTGAGCATACGCTTGATTTTATCGCTCATGGTTTCTGTGCTGGTATTGCTGAAATGGACATGAACCTTGTAGGTTGTCTTGCTGATTTTCTTTACCATCTCCGGCGTGTTTTCCGGCGCTCTGGACGCAGTAACGGCGTCTGCCACCTGCATAGTACGGGGTTCTTTGTTCATGGTGCTCCTTTCTCCGAACGGGTCTGTGCCTTTCGGCGTTTGATACGCTCCATGCGACGCTGCATGGCTCTGATAACGCTTGCCAGTAGAAGCCATGTACTCGGACAGCTTTTCGATGTACTGGCCCCATACAGTGGGAAAGCTGGCCTGTAAGTCTGCCAGTTCCCCGTCCGTCAGGAAAACATTCTGGTAACGGCCATAGGCGTGGGCGGGGTGTCCCTTCTCTATCTCTCTCTTTATCTCTATCTCTTTCTCTAACTCTATCTCTGGTGGACGAATGTTGGACAAATGTCCGCCGTTTGTCCGGGGCGCGGAAAGAGCCTTGTTTTGGAGCCTCGCAGCCCGCTTTCGCTCAGCCTCGGTAGAGGACTGGCCGATTAAAAGTTCGATATTGCTCATGTAGAATGTGCCGCTGTCCAGCGCCTCCACAAGACCCAGCTTCAAAAAGATCTGCAAGGCTCTCTCCACAGTGCCGATCTGCTGGCGGGTAATGGTGGCGATCATCTGCGCCGTGTAAGGAATGTCCTCGTCAAGTTGAAGCCGTCCACCATGTTTCAGCGATTTCAGATACAGCTTGAGTAGAATGTTGGAATACAGCACACCATGCAGGAGCATATCGTCAGGCAACTGATAGAAAGCCTGTTGAAGTTCCACTTTGACCGCTAAACAGAAAAGTTGTATAATTAGATCCTGACAAATTAAACTTCAATGAGGGTAGAGCAAATGGAACAGATTATCAATTATAGAGACATACCCACAGATAAAAGGATTGACATATTAAATGCTCTTGAGCGAATAGGTTTTTTTCCGGCATACGGCGGCGTGAAAACAATGCAGCAAATTATGGAAAAGTCAGTTCCAGGTTCAGGCCCACAATTCTATTTCGTTTTCCGTGAAAATGAGTTGATAGGGTACAATTTTCTCATTGGGGACGCTAAGAAATATAAAGCGTTCCCATGGCTTGCTATTAGCAATATGGATGAGCAGAAGCTGACTGTTTGTGAAGAACTGATGAAAATACAAATTGCCTTTTTTGAAGAACTCGGAATGCAAAAGATAGCAGATCATTGCGTTAGGATTATGGAAGATTACAGAAAAGGAATTGGAAAGCAGAAAGAAAGCGATTGCAGATAAATTCCATTTGAAAAACGGCTGACAATCAGGACCACCCGTCCAACGGGTGGTCCTGATTGATTCATCCATCGTAAAATAATGATTGATCCACATTATCCATGGCAGCACCATTATTGTCATTATTTCTCCGTATGTATGTGTCTATTACTTACAAAACTCAAATGCCACATAATACACATAATCATTTTTTGAAAGAAAATCTTCTATTTCCTTGTTTTCTATACTTTTATGTCCTGTTTCATAAAATATCATTCCTTTTTTTATACGCTCTTCCAGATTCGTTTTTTCTCCTTTTTCTATCGTTTTACATTTAATCTGCTTTTCTATCCAATTATCTTATGCATTTTTAATGCTGTCAAATCATCTCTCTTTTTCTTTATTTACATTTTTCAGTTACAATAACATATCCTTAACAAATGTATTCCGATAGTCGCTCGGTGATATTTTATATCTTTCCTTGAAAACTCGGTTAAAGGTTCTTTGGCTTTCAAAACCACACTCAAAACATATATTAGTTATAGTATCCTGCGTATTTTCCAATGCAGCAACTGCATAATTTAATCGTACTCCATTCACATATTTATTGAAATTACAATGAAAGGTTTTAGCAAACATTCTTGACAATACATATTTACCAACTCCCAAATCGAGTGCCATTTTTTCCAGACTTATTTCATTTCTAAAATTCTTTGCTATATACTCCACGGAATTATAAATCAGATCATCACTTCCTAATGACTTTTTATCAATCATCGGCATGTCAGTAAATACATATGCAATAATTATTTGCGCATAAGCCTGCGCCAATATTGAATTACACTCTGGATTTTTTGTCAAAAAATTGATTGCGTGAACCGCATCCGGATGCACATTTTCTTTCTTTAACACTGGATTCTCAGGACTATATGTTTGCAATTCTTTCAGATATCCAGATAGTACTGCCGGATCAATGTGTAGAAAAATAACTTTGTTTTTTCTTTCTCCGAAGACTTGATAATGATGTATTACATTTGGAAATACGATTGCGAAGTCACCTTCATTCATATCATGTAGCTCTAACCCAACTCCAAGTGCGATATTACCATTTGTCACATATACAATCTCTATGGCTTCATGTAAATGTGGTGGCATGTGTACTGCTCTTTTCCACTCAACCGATATTCCTTTATCTCTATTTTCATATACTAACAACATTTAGAACCAACTCCTTTTCTTAGCTTTTATTTTGTCATATTGTTTAAGACACATTGTCCCATTTTTATCTGCCCATTTAGAAAAAGGACACTGCATTGTATGATACAGCATCCTTATCCTTCCTATGTGAAAATAGTTGTTGTAAGAACAAATTATGCAAACACAAACATCATATAAAAAACTATTCACTAATCTTGAGCTGCTCTATATTTTCCCTAGTTCAATATTTATCGATACCTCCTGTGTATCTTCATTGCAACTAACAAATGGTAAATGAATATCTGATGTCTTCTTCCGCACTGATATGATATTCGTCTTCCACATCACTTCCCCAGCTGTCGATACCTCCGACTCCTCTGACTGCTCCGTATACACATAAAACAGTTCTTCTTGCTGGCGGTAATTCCTCATGATGCAAAGCATTTTCAATTTCAGATGCTGTATAAGGAAGGCATGAAAAAGCAAATTCCCGGTCTGTCTTCTCAATACGGAGTGTCTGTGATGACTGATCTGTTCTACTATTATCAAGACTTGTATGTCTGCTGATTTCAAGCCACTCTGTATCCATTCTCATTCCACATTCCTGTGGGACAAGGTAAGGTGTCAGGCTCAAATCCGTCACTTCATAAACACCTTTTTGGGCACCTGCTTTTCGATCCGGATATGTCTCCCCGGGCAATCCTTTATAGATATATTTATCTGCAAGTGTCGGCATGATAAAACGCATTCCAAATACCGGAAGCTCAGGCAGTCCTTTTACTCCATTATAATGTACATCTACCCATATTTTTCCGGATGCATTAACCGTATATGTCACAAGTACCGTTGTTGACGGATTGGATATTGTCTCATAAGTATATTTTACAATGATCTCATCAGCAAAAACATCCCCACCGAAGCTGTTATTGTCCGGTGCATATGGTTTCTGCACTTCTCCATCCATGATAACCTGCGTTTCCTTGCAGTCAATAAACATATCTGCTGAAAGCCAGCTTCCGCTTTTGATATGGAACTTGCTTCCTCTATCGTTGTCTGTCAGCGCTCTCCAGAAAGTAGGTTTTGGGCAACGGTACAGCCACTCATATCCGTTTTTAACGATAGATTCCAGTCCGCCTTGTGCATAAGAAAAAATATAATCAAATCCTTCACCATGTACACCAAGTGTATAGTCACCATAGACCACTCTTAATTTATCTGTATAAGCCATAGTAATACCTCACTTTCTGCATTGCCGGTTTCTCTTTTCTGTCAGCAAATACGATTCCATTTGCTGAGAATTCATAGTCTGAAGGTTTATCGTCAAAATCTCCGCCATAGCGTAAAACTTCTTTTCCTGTCACCGGATCTTTTACAAGAATTGCCTGATCGATAAAATCCCATATAAATCCACCCTGATACATATCATATTTATCAATCAGCTTCATATAAGATCCCAGACCTCCCATGGAATTACCCATGTCATGCATAAATTCACATAAAATATATGGTTTCTTCGGATTGTTATTCAAATACTCCTCTACATCCTCCGGCTTTGCATACATTCTTGTTTCCAAATCAGAAATCGTATCCTCATATGCCCTATTGTAATAAGAACTTTCATAATGAACTAGTCTTCCATCTTCCTTTTCAGCAAAATAAACGTTCATTGCTTCAATGTCATCACCCGCATAAGATTCATTTCCTAAAGACCAGAATAAAACGGATGTATGGTTTTTAAATGTTTCAAAATTGTTTCTTGCACGATCAAGTACAGCCTCTTTCCACTGTGGGAAAGATCCCGGCACATTGCAGGATGGTTCGATTGCCCCTAATTTCTGGAAAGATCCATGACTTTCCAGATTTGTTTCTGCCATCACATAAATTCCTGCATTGTCGCACATATAATACCACGGTATCTGATCCGGATAGTGACAGGTGCGTACCGAATTAATATTATTTCTGAGCATACATGCGATATCTGCTCGCATATCTTCTAATCCAATGCATCTTCCTGTTTTTGGATTCCACTCATGACGGTTTACTCCTGTAATAACCAGGCGTTTTCCATTTAAATAAATAATCTTATCAATAATCTCAATTCTTCTGAAACCAATATCGTAAGGAATTACTTCTACTAAACTTCCATCTTCTGCTTTAAGTTCTACATACGCATGATATAAATAAGGATCATGATTATCCCACAATCTAACAGTTTCTAAATCAATACAGATTGTACCCTTTAAGTGGTCATTTTCTTTCTTTAACTGTACAGATTTTTCTGCTGCCAGATTTTCTTCCCTGTCTTTTAAAATAAAATCAGCGGTTATATTCTGAGCATCCGGTGCAGATACTTTCATGCTGACAGATACGCTTCCACTTACATTATCCTGATTCAACACAGGTTGAAACCATACATCATCCATATGTACATCCGGTACCGCTTTCAAAGTAACATTTCTAAAGATTCCAAAAAAGCGGAAAAAGTCCTGGTCCTCTAAAAATGCTGCTGTGCTCATCTTATGAACCTGAACTGCCAGCACATTTCCCTTTTCTTTTATATAAGGTGTCAGGTCAAACTCAGAAGGCGTAAAACTATCTTCTGCATAGCCCACAAACTGCCCATTCAACCACAGATACATCGCCTCTTCTACACCTTCAAAACAAATATGGATTCTTTTCCCACACATGCTCTTATCCAGGTCAAAGTATTTGATGTAGGAACCTACCGGATTGTACTCTGCTTCTGAAAACATTCCTTTTTCTGCTCCAGTCGCCTCCATGCTGTAAGCTCCTCTGTGGTACTCTTTTCCTTCCCACGGATACATGGTGTTAATGTAGCGGATCTTATCATATCCAGCCAGTTCAATATGTCCCGGAACCATAATTTTATCGAATCCTGAAGCATCAAATGTTTCCTCATAAAAATTAACTGGTCTGCTTTTTACATTTTTACTATAAAAAAACTCCCACTGCCCATTTAATGACTGAAATAATGGGTTTTTCTCTTTTTTCATGTCCGAATAATCCGAATAGTAGGAATGATCACTATGCGGAGCTAATTGATTCACCTTAAATACTTCCGGATTATCCAACCATTGCATATCAGCATTCATATTTTTCCTTCCTTTCCAAACAAATCCCAAAAAAGATTTTTGGGATTCGTTCGTTAAAAATTTCTTGTTCTATTTTAGTATACACCTACAAATGAGATTACAGGAGCAACTCTTGAATCTTCAATACGAATTTCGATTGCATCTGTTTCTACGCCCTGCAAATCGATGATCTTCTTATAACCAATTGTAGTAGCATCCACTATTTTCTCTTTTTTTCCATCTTCTGCCGCATACCATACAGAAAACTTCTCCACTCGCTGACTAAAAGGAATTGCCTCTTTTAATACCAGATAAGATAATTTCTTTTTCTCTGTCCACTGCAGATAAATTGTCAATTCTCTGTCCCCGGCTTTATTTCTGAACACATTCTCATAATCATCTACTCTTAAAAGATCTGCATTTTTACCTTCCGCATCCTGTTCCGGAGTTGTTGTAATTTCTGCGATATCTGCCAGATTGTCTTTAAACGTGCTTCTTATAAAATCTCCAAGCATTTTTACATTATTAACATCTGTCTGATGAAGTTTTCCATTTTTCATTGGAGGAAGATTCAACAGAAGGGTTGTATTTCCACCAACTGAAGATAAATAAATCTCTTTCAGGTTTTCGAAAGACCGAACTTGATCATCTTCTTCCTCATGATAGAACCAGCCTGGACGGATAGAAACATCTGTTTCTGCCGGATAATATGCTAATTTTTCTTCATTACGCAGGCATTCACGGCTTCCAAGATCTGCCTGTGTTTCATCTAACGGACGATTTCTGAACTCTTCATTATCTTCCTGCTGGCTGAGCTGTGCTGTAATCGCCGGATCTGTCATATCTGCTGCAACGACACTCCACTCACTTGGACGTACCTGTCCAGCTTCGTTTCCACACCAGCGGATATCCGGACCTGAAATTGAGATCACAGCGTTTGGCTGGAGTTTACGCATCACTTCATAATACCTCTGCCAGTCATAAACCTGTTTCTTTCCATTGCTGCCTTCGCCACAGGCTCCGTCAAGCCAGATTACAAATATGTCACCGTAGTTTGTCAGAAGCTCTGTAAGCTGATTCACATAGTAGTCATCGTATTCTTTGCCTTTTCCATAAGATTCATTATTTCTGTCCCATGGTGAGAGATAGACTCCAAACTTCAGACCATATTCTTTACATGCCTCTGCTGTTTCACGAACGATATCACCTTTTCCGTTCTTATAAGGTGCGTTTTTAATACTATGTTCTGTATACTTGCTTGGCCATAAGCAAAAGCCATCATGATGTTTACAAGTCAGTATTAATCCCTTCATTCCACCTTCAGCAGCTGTCTTTGCCCACTGGCGGGCATCTAACTCTTCAGGATTGAAGATAGATTCCGGTTCATCACCTAATCCCCACTCACTTCCTGTAAAAGTATTTACTGTAAAATGGATGAAGCAAAAATACTCCATATTCTGATAGGCAATCTGTCTTTTGCTTGGTGTAACTGAAATTAAACGTTCATCCTCTTTCATACCCTTGTATTCCATTTTAACACTCCTCCAACTGTTTTCTAAGCTTTTTGTTCGCATCTTCTACATTCATTCTTGACATGATAAATGTAATGATCAATGACAATACCATCGGAATCCACAAATACATAACATGCAACATGTTCAGGCAGGATTCTGGCTGGATTGTTGCTTCTTTCACAAATCCACTTGCATCAAGTAACCATCCACAAAGAGCAACTCCGATTCCTCCTCCGATTTTTGTACCAAAGGAAGTACAAGAATACATTGTTCCGTCAATGTGTTTATGTTTTGTAAGGTATGTATATTCTGAACAACTTGCAACTACAGCTCCCATATCCCCCTGCCATGGTGCCATTCCAAGTGCTGCAACTGCTGTAAATACAAGCATAAGTGGAACGCTGCCCATATAACCGGCAAAAATCACTCCGACACGCCCTGCTGTTCCGAGAATGTAACCAGCAAGATTCATTCTATATAAACCTTTCATCTTTTCTACCAGCATAGGTGTGATACACATTGCAATGATGACAGGAATATTGATTGCCCATGAAAATACAGAATATAAATCTTCATTTTTCAGTATGTAAATCATGTAATAAATTCCCATATTTAACATAGCTGAATAAATCTGCTGACAAATATAAGTAGCACAGATCATAAGATAATATTTATTGGAAAATAAAAGTTTTGCTGCCTCTACCAGACTATACTTTTCTTCTGTGTAGTCTTTACCTACTTTTAATTCTTCTTCTGGAAGCTCCTTGATTGAAAATACGGAAATTGTATTTACAATCAATCCAATGATAGCATATACTACAGCAACTGTTCTCCAGGCAGCTGCTCCACCGCCTGCTACTCTTACAAACTGAACTGTAACAGACTGAATAAGCAAGCTTGTTGAAAATGCAAAGATAAAACGCCATGATCCCATCTCTACACGTTCTCTGCTGTTTTTTGTACAAAATGTAACCAATGATGCATATGCAATATTATTTGCAGTAAAGAATACCGCATTTAACAGTGTATATGCAACAAAGAACCATGCATACTGAGCTGTTGTTCCAAGACTGTCCGGTATTGCAAAGTTTGCTACAAGTGTTACCGCACAACCTATATACGCATAGAGCATCCACGGTCTTGCTTTTCCCAGTTTGCTTTTTGTTTTGTCAATCATAGTTCCAAAGAACATGTCGCTGATTCCGTCAAATAACTTTGATACCATGATCAACGTTCCGATAATACCCGGGTTTAAACCTACTGTATTGGTCAAATACAGCATTACGAATGATGACAAGAATGCATACACAACATTTCCTGCCAGATCTCCCGAACCATAACCTACCTTGTTATACCATTTAAGGTATTTTTTCTCTTCCATGTGAAACTTCTCCTTTCCACAACTTTCTTTAGTTTCCACAACTTTTATATAATTTTACAAAAATTATATAAAAATTTTACGTCAGAATAAATATCATAAATGGAACAAAACATACACAAAATAACCTTTTTACTTTTTGTTTTTCGTTGTTATCCATCATTAGAAATGGACTTATCATGAAATTTGTGTTAAAATCAAACTAAATCTATCATTTTTGTTTAATTTTCAGACACTTTCTAATTGTTTTCATATACGGAGGTAGCAATGTACACAAACAATGCATATCTGAATGATTCGCATATAGACAGAAAGGATAAATCAAATCCACTTGTTGTAACAATGTGCGGAACTTATAAGTTATATACCAAACCAAAACTTCCTACATGGAGACCCCGTGGCAGAGTTGACTTTCAATTATTATACGTTGCTTCCGGGAAAGCTCATTTTTATTTTGATAAGGATAGTACTGATACAATTGTGCATGCTGGTCATATGGTTTTATATCGCCCCAAAGAGCCTCAAAAATATGTCTATTATGCCAAAGATCACACAGAAGTATATTGGGTTCACTTTACCGGAAGCAGTGTCACAAATCTACTTCGTTCCTATGGCATAACCAAAGATAAGCGTGTCTTTTATTGTGGTTCTGATCCTGAATATAAAAATCTTTTTTCGGTTATGATAAAAGAGTTACAGATGTGTAAATCTGGTTATTCCGAAATGCTCGAAATGTATTTAAGACAGATTTTTATTAGATTACAGCGTCATTTTGAGCAAACGATTATAACAGACACATCCCAGATAGCAGAAGAAATAGACAAAGCCATTGTTTATTTTAGTGAACACTACAATGAAGCAATTAATGTTGATGCCTATGCTAAACAGAACCACGTCAGCACAAACTGGTTCATACGCAATTTCAGGTTATATACTGGGATTACGCCAAAACAGTTTATTTTGCAAAAAAGAATCAATAATGCTGAAACGCTACTGCAAAATAAGCAATATAGCATTAAGGAGATTGCACAGATAATAGGTTATGATAATCCTTTATATTTCAGTCGAATCTTTCAACGAACGATAGGCATATCTCCATCTGAGTATCGTAAAAACATATAAAGTGCAAAAAAAGAAAGAGTTGATCAGTCATATTTATCAACTCTTCCTTCTTGTTTGCAAATTTTGTCCACCTTTTATATTTATTTGGCAAGTAATATTTCGTTTCACATTTTATAATGACCTTGTCAACAGAAAGGAGATGAACTTCTATGAGAAACAAATTCCACAACTTTGTTCAACAACTACTTAACTTTTATGCAGACTTTTTTACTCGCAGATATTATCCTTTATAATATGCAGTTGTTTCCACAACTTTATTTCCACAACTGATATTTAAATTTCTAGGATCGACTTTTTACAAACTTTTATTTTGTTTCACATTTTATAATTGCCTTATCAACAGAAAGGAGATGTATTTCCATGAGAAACAAGTTTTATAACTTTATTCAGCAACTGCTTAATTTCTATGCAGACTTTTTTACTCATAGATTTTATCCTTTATAGTATGCGGTTGTACCCACAACTTTAATTATCCTCACCTGATAGTTAATCCATAGGATTAATTTTTCACAAACTTTTATCTTTTACATCACTTAACACCTATTCTGTCGCTTATGATTATGTATGCCTATGTGTGATATTTATTATTAGAAATAATCCATCTAGTTGTTTGCCTTGTTATCCGATGGCAGTCTCACTTCTCCGGTCCTTTTCTTCTTAATAGAATTCTGTGTTTCCATCTGTGTTGGAATATAATCGCTTTCCTGCAGAAATACTCCTGCCGCCTCAGCATATGATTCATATTCAGCTGCTTTCATTCTCTTTAACATTTTTGCCAAAGCACTGTTCTTGTCTCTACTCACCTGACGTGTGCTGATGCCCAGTTCCTCTGCTGTTTCCTTAACTTGATTTGTGACAAATCGAAAATCATGGATATCTGGCATAATGCCTGCCTCTTCCCTGCATCTTGATATGCTCTTCCTTTCCGGCATCTACCTGTTAAAAAGGAAGCTTTTTCAAATCTGCAACCTGTTTTTGGGTATAAAAAAGGCCATGCCCTTCCGGGCACAGCCTGACGCCTTAAAATTTGAGAAAAGAAAAACCTCCGCAAACATTACGTCTGCGAAGGTCTATTTCTCTCAGCATATCAATTCTAACATGCACGTATTTTCATTGTAATACCATTCACATGCCAGTTTACTGTCAGTTCACTGCCACTTTACTTCCACTTTTCTTCCAGCTTATTTCCTTCATCTTATTCTGTATCTTTTCCGGTCGTGTAAATGCCCAGAGCATTGTTGCATACAACCGGATTACTTTCTTACTTAGAGTGAAGATTTGTCAGGCCAATCGTATATTTCAGCTCACGGAAAGAAGTTTCGATTCCCCATATGCCGATATTTTAGAAATGCCGATTTTTGCCTTTCTGAAATATTGGATTTACAGGACTTTATAAATATATCGGCATTTCTTACTATAGAGATGTAACCAGTCATCGCTATAGAAAGGAGACCGTGTATGATAAAATCCTACCCGTTACTAAAACCATTAACTAATCAGCTCGTGAAGGAGGTGAGAGCCTACGGGATACTGGAAGTGTCTTTAGAACAGTATCAGATTGTTTGTAATTCGATAGTACGCTTTGCGCAGTCATCACAGGTTGATTCCTACAGTCCGGAGTTGATGGATTCCTACAAGGACAATCTTGACACCAGGTGTTCTTCCGGTGAGATATGCAAGGAATATCATCGATTCCAACTGCGTGTTATGCGTATGCTATCTTCACTTGCGGAAAGCGGCATTGTTGATTTTTCGAGCACTAAATCTCATCCGCTCAAGTACATTGTATCCGACGAGACAAGCAGCCTCGTGGAAATAATTCTCAACAGTTACCCTATCAGCAATGCAACAAAAAAGGATCTCCGAGCCCCTACCAGACATTTTTTGTGGTACGCTGAACAGTTCGGGATAAAGCCGCAACGTATTGATGACACTATAGTCATGTCATTCCTGATTGATGAAGTACTGGTTTCGAACAGCGGCAGTACCGGACGTACGTTAAGGTGTGTAAAGTATGCCACAGAATACCTTCGGGCTCATGGGAATGATTGCCTGCACCGTGATTATACTCTTCTGAAGCTGAAAAATAATCACCGGCGTATTATCCCGGCCTATTCTGAAGAAGAAATTTCGGGAATAGCCCAGGCAGCTGATACAGATAGCACCATTGGAAAGAGGGATCTTGCGATTATACTTGTTGCATACTGCACAGGGCTTCGCGGAATCGACATCATAGGCATTAAGTTATCAGATATAGACTGGCACAATCACAAAGTGTCAGTAGTGCAGTCAAAAACTCATACGCCAATCGTATCTGAACTGAACGGTGCCACCTTGAACGCCCTTGCTGATTATATCCTCGACTGGCGTCCTAAATGCGATATTACTGAGGTTTTCGTAACAGTAAAGGCTCCGTATCGAAGACTGTCAAAGGGATTTGGCAGTATGATTGACAAGTATTGCGAAAAAGCAGGCGTATCCAAAATCGCATTTAGAGGATTCCATAGTTTACGGCGTTCCTTTGAAACGGTTATGGTGTCAAGAGGAGTTCCCATTGAAACCGTGTCCCAGATGATGGGACACAAATCCATTATTGAGGATAAACCGTACATTACACACGATACGCACCAGATATCATTCGTGGCAATGGATTTTTCGGATGTGCCTATTACCAGCGGGTTCTATTTTGGACATACAGAAAGTGCCGGATCCCTGGAGGGAGGTGCTGGAGCATGACCCTTGATAAAAAACTCAATGACGCATTTGAGGAGATGATGAAATATCGCCAGTCCATTGGATACGCCACCGCTACATATAGGAGTTCGGTTCCTCCATTTATAAACTTTTGTGTAAAGAACCATCCCCTGTCTGCCCGCATTACCCAGGAAATGGTAGACGAGTGGCTCATTTATTATCCTTATACTGTCAACAGCAAATCCGTCTTCCTCTCTCTCCTGCGGGAGTACACGAAATACCTGAAATTCCTTGGATATGATGATTATATACCGGATGACGACTATGTAGTAAAGCGTATAGCTTTCAATCCATACCTGTTTACGGATGATGAACTCTCCGGGTTATTTAAAATGATTGACTCATATGTTGGCAAAACCTGTGGGAAAAGATATCTGCCAGAGATTGTGCTTCCTGTGTATAGCCGGTTGCTTTACTGCTGTGGTCTTCGCCCACAGGAACCACCTGCGATACGAACAGAGGATGTAAACCTGATTACAGGAGACGTCTATATACGGCAGTCCAAGAGGCACAAGGATCGGCACATCATTATGTCAGAGGATATGCGCGCGCTCTGTCAGAAATACGATTCCGTAGCAGGAAAGAGGCAATGGTTCTTTCAAAAATGGGACGGCACACCATACGAAGCATCGTGGTACAACCAGATATGGAGGAACCTGATCTCAAAGAGCGGCATTTCATGGAAGGGGACTCCAAGACCTTATGATCTGCGATATCCAAACTTAAATAAAATCCAAACCTTTTGCAGATGGCGCAGGAAATACGATACATAACACGTGAAAAGGTTTGGATTTTATTTTTATCCTTTCTTTCGGACACCGCAGAAATTTACGAGAGAGCCATCAGAGTTTTTCCATTTTGCAGATACTTTTTTATCGTTCTCATCTTCTAAAGTAGCAAGTGCTTTTGCTTTCTCCTCAGTTGTGATGTCAAGATAGATCATCGTAGTCTGGAGCTGTTCATGGCCAAGCAAAAAGGAAATCTGTACGATATTCATTCCATCCTCCAGCCAGTGAGAAGCCTTCGAATGCCTGAATTGATGGGCATGGAGATCCAGTGGCACATCTCTGCAGTTTTCATGGGCTGCCTTTGCATACTTTTTCAGCATCTTGCTGATGGCAGGCTGAGTCATTTTTCCGTGACTTCCGGTGTTCCTCGAATAAAAAGCATAGGCCTCCGGATCAGGTGTTTCCCCATGGAACTCTCTTAAGTACCTTGTTAAATGTGCAACGACTTTTGGCAACAGGTAAAGAGTGCGGATCTTGCTTCCTTTTCCGATAATGACAACGTATGCTTTTTCGGCGGATAGATGAAGTTGATCGTTCTTCATCGATAGTATCTCATCCAACCGGGCGGCAGTGCTGTATAAGAGGATGATGAATGCCAGATCCCTGCGTCCGCATTTGCTTGAAGGATCAGGAGCCTCCATTAATGCCTTTACCGCTTCCCGGGTCAGGCCCTCCACTTTCTTTTTCAGGCATTTTCTTCGGGGAATTTCGGATGCTTCCAGATAAAGATGCAGGTAAGCAGCGTCACGCCCGCTGAGATATTTTAAAAATGCACGCAAGGCTGCCAGCCTGTTATTACAGCTATCCGGGCTGTTTTTTCTCGATTTTTGCAGCCAGGCAAGCCACTCTTCTATGACTGTATGGTGGAACGCACCGGCACTGAGGCTGCCACATTGAACCTTTTTTCTTCTTCGAGGTATGTCAGGTACAACGCCAGTGTATCCCGGTATGATTTCAATGTGTTCATGCTATCTGTTTTCTGAGAAAAGACATAGTTGTTCAGGAATTCTGAAATATACCCGGCAATCCGGATACTTTCCTTAGTAGGTTGCTTCATCCAGTGGCACCTCCGGTATCATCCACTCAGAACTGTTTTCTGTCTGCTCTTTTATGATCTCAGAAAGACCGGGAACAATGGAATAGTAGTATTTTGTGCTTTCGAGTGTTGTATGTCCCATACTCTTGCTCAGATATACAAGTTTGTCATGGAATTCAAAACCATAGCCTGTCCATTGGTTTAGGTTTGTTACAGCATAATGGTGGCAGAATTCGTAGGCGGTGGCGTGGGATGTATTGGCTTTGCGCCATAACAGGTTGAAATTTTTTGTTACCCATCCCCTGTTGAAATGGAAATTCCTTATGGAAGGGGAGAAATATTTCCTCTCCTCAGATCCACATTTTCCCTGAGGAGTAGCCAGGCTTCATTTGTACGGATCCCACTGCTGTAAAGAAGCCTGAAAAACACAGGGACAGACATTTTTCTTATAATGGTTTCTTTCCTGCTGTTGATGACAGGTATGCTGTCACATTCATGGAAAAACCGGATAAGTTCTTCCTCTGTAAAGGCATGCGGGAGGTATCTCCGCCTTTCTTTCCGGGGAATCTGCGGCGGCTGAACATTGGACAGGCCCCGCATGTTCAGAAAACGAACGAAGTTGTCTACCACATAGATCCTCGACCTGCAGGAGTTGTTGGTTTCCGTCCTCCGCTGACGGCACCAGCCATCAACCATTTCCTGTGTCAGTGCGGTAGCACACGGATCATTCGCGTGGCAGTAATGGTCAAACAGCATCAGGTTTTACCTGACCGGCACTGTCATTTATGGCTACCTGTGGGTTCACTAAGGGGTGGGAAAATGGGATATGGAACATATGAGACTACACATGAAAATGTTATTAAAAGTGGAAAACGATTATTTATGCAAAATGGATATGAAAGAACGAATCTCCGAGAACTATGTAAAGAAGCGGGAATTACCACTGGTTCGTTTTATCGACATTTTGCAAGCAAGGAAGAACTCTTTGGATATTTGGTGCAACCTGCAATTGATGGTCTTTATAAAATGTATGATGCATCAAAAGAACTTTGTTTTGATTCTATTGAGACAGAACGTATTAAAGAACTTTGGAAAATCAGCAATGATACATTACAGAATCTGGTAGACTTTATTTATCAGAATTTTGATAGTTTCAAATTGCTGTTAGAATGTGCAGATGGAACGAAGTATAGCTCTTTTGTTAATGACGTTGTCACTATGGAGGTGCAGAATACCCTTAAAATGCTAGATGTCATGCACGAACGAGGAATTATTGTAAAGGATCTGTGTGAGAATGAATTTCATATGTTGTCTCATGCATTTCTTTCCTGTGTTTTTGAATCTGTCATGCATAATTATGGAAGAGAAGATACACTGGCGTATGTTCATACAATGGTAGAGTTTTTTAATGCCGGCTGGCAGAAGGTTCTTGGCCTTTGAGAATAATCAAAGGCCAAACTTTTATAATAAAAGCTGACAAAGTAAGCATACTTTGTTTTTAAAGTGTATCTTGTTTTTTAATACGAAGTTAGCTGTATTTAACCCATCGTGTTGTTCAAGGAGGAATGAAAATGAATGAAAAGCCCAAAATTCAGACTAGAACAGTAGGAAAGTTGATTGTATTTGCCCAAGATTGTTATGGGAAAATGGCAGCTTCCGTGTTTCTGGCAGTCATAGGGATTTTATGCGGAATGATTCCCTATTTCTGTGTGGCAAGATTAACATCAGATTTCTTTTATGAAGAACAAACGATGAAAGCGGTTGTTGGGTGGTCAACACTCGCTGTTCTTGGTTTGTTGCTAAAAATGACTCTCACTACATGGTCATCTATGAAATCTCATGAGGCTGCATTTACTGTACTAAAAAATATTCGTGAAAAGCTCACAAGAAAGATGGAACGTGTGCCTATGGGAGTTATGATAGATACGCCTACGGGCACGTTGAAATCACTTGTGGTTGATACCGTTGATAAATTGGAAAAGCCACTTGCTCATATTCTGCCGGAGATGATTTCTAATATTTTTGCCCCGATTGCTATTTTGGTTATGCTATTTGCCATGGACTGGAGGATGGCACTGGCCACTTTAGCAACAGTTCCGATTGGATTTGTAATTCTTATGGGACAGACGATTGGGTATAAAGAAAAGTCCGAACGGTACATCAGAGCAGGAAATGAAATGAACAATGCGATTGTGGAGTATGTGAATGGCATCGAGGTGATTAAAGCTTTTAACCAGTCTGCATCTTCTTATGGAAAGTTTACGGATTCTGTAAAATTCTTTCGGGATTCGACTTTAGATTGGTGGAAAGGATGCTGGCTGTTTTCTTCGATTGGATATACAGTTATTTCTTCTACCTTATTATTTTCTCTACCATTGGGGGCATATTGGTTTAGAACTGGTATGTTGGATTTCTCAACGTTTATTACCTGTATTATCCTTTCTATGGGAATTGCCGGGCCGATTATGGCGGCAACACAGTTTGTAGATGATTTTGCGGTTATATATCAAAGTGTGGAGCAGGTAGACACATTTTTATGGCAAAAAGAAATGGATAGACCTTCCGCACCCGTTATTCTTTCTGATTCAGAATTTGAATTTCAGGATGTATCCTTTGCCTATAAGGATACAGAAGTCCTTCATCATATCAATTTAAAAACTATTCCGCATGGAGTAACGGCCATCGTTGGCCCTTCTGGAAGCGGAAAGTCTACGATTGCAAAATTGATGGCAGGATTTTGGGAGGCTACTTCGGGAAATGTTCTTTTAGGCGGTCAAAACATAAAGGATATTCCGTTTCCGCAGTTGATGGAACATGTTGGTTATGTGGCACAAGACAATTTTCTTTTTGATATTTCCATTATGGAAAACATTCGTTTGGGCAGAAAAGACGCATCCGACGAAGAAGTTATAGCCGCAGCAAAGGCAGCAAACTGTCATGAATTTATACAGAAGCTGGAATACGGGTACGACACAAAAGCAGGCGATGCGGGTAGCAAACTGTCTGGAGGTGAAAGGCAGAGGATTACTATCGCAAGAACAATGTTGAAAAAATCAGATGTGATTATTCTTGATGAGGCCACAGCATTTGCAGATCCAGAAAGTGAGTCTATTGTCCAGTCTGCAATCAATAAATTGATTGCGGGAAAAACGTTAATTGTTATTGCACATCGTCTGTCTACGATTAAAAATGCGGATAAAATTGTGGTTATGGACAGTGGAGAAATTGTTGCCGAGGGCAAACAGGAAGAGTTACTGAAGAATTGTTCGTTGTATAACCGTATGTGGAGAGATCATATTACGGCAATGGATGGATCTGTGTTGGAACAGGAGGTGGAATCATGCTAAAAACTATCAAGCGTATTTTAGACTTATGCGGCTCTTATAAATCTCGGCTGATTGCCGGTATCGTGTGTAGCTTGATTTATTCTGTTTGTACAGCTTGCTCGATCTTTGCAATTTTAAATATTCTGTTAAATATCCGGGAGCTTACGAATGATCACATACGAAACAGTATTTGGATTCTTTTGGTCAGTATTGTTGGAAAATGCATTATGAAGTATCTTATCAGTATCTATATGAGCGCAAATGGATACAACGTTTTTTGTGAAAAACGTATGGAAATAGGTGATAGAATGAAACGAGCGCCTATGGGCTTTTTCTCCGAACAGAACTTAGGTATGATTAACACAGCATTAAGTTCCGCTACAACAGAACTGGAAAATTTCTCAATGGTTGCTGTGGAGAATATGGTAGGCGGCATTATTCAGGCAGTGTGTGTGATGATTGTCCTCTTGTTTTTCAACTGGAAAGTTGCATTACTCTCACTGATTGGCTTGCTTTTATCATCTGTTACACTCAAACTGATAAAGATCCGGACGACAAAACAGGCTCCTCGACGGGAAGCATCTCGCGAAATAATGGTCACAAAAGTGCTTGAATACATTAGAGGTATTTCCGTAATACGTTCCTTTGGACGCCAGCCGGATGATGAAATACATCAGGTATTAGAAGAAACAAAAAATGCAAATATTACGATGGAAAAACAGGTAATGTCTGTTGTTAATCTCTATAAGGGAATTCTTGAGGTGTTCAGTGGGCTGATTATTGGTTATTCAGCGTGGCTTATGCTGATCGGGCAGCTAACATTTCCTATAGGAGTAATGTTTTTGGTATCATCGTTTATGATTTACGGGCAAATGGAAACGATGGGGAATGGAGCATTTTTGTTGCGTGTTCTTGACAGTTCACTAAACCGAATGGAGAAGGTTATGAACATTCCTGTCATGGACGAGGGCTCGAAAAAGATTGAACCTGCGAATTGTGATATAGAATTGAAAAATGTATCTTTTGGATATGATAGCCGCCCAATCATTAAAAAGGTTAGCCTAAAAATTCCTCAAGGAACTTCTACCGCTATTGTTGGTTACTCTGGTTCTGGAAAGACAACCTTATGCAATTTGATTACCCGGTTTTGGGATGTGGATTCTGGAGAAGTGTTGTTTGGAGGGCATAATGTGAAAGAATATGCCTGTGACGATCTGCTCTCTAACATCAGCATGGTATTTCAAAATGTTTATCTTTTCCACGATACGATTGCAAATAATATCAAATTTGGTAAACCGGATGCAACACGAGAAGAAGTGAAAATTGCTGCAAAGAAAGCCTGCTGTTATGATTTTATTATGAAGTTGCCGGATGGTTTTGATACTATCATCGGAGAAGGAGGTTCTACTCTCTCAGGCGGTGAAAGACAGCGTATTTCTATAGCAAGAGCGATTCTAAAGGATGCCCCCGTAATTATTCTGGATGAAGCAACTTCGAGTGTCGATCCAGAAAACGAACATGAATTGTTAAAGGCGATTGAAGAATTGACAAAGGGTAAAACATTGATCAGTATTGCCCACCGTATGATAACGGTTCGGAAAGCGGATCAGATTATTGTATTGAGTGATGGTGAAATTGTACAGCAAGGCACTCATAAAGAACTGATAGCACAGGAAGGAGTTTACAAGAACTTTCTAACAATCCGTACACAATCTGTTGGTTGGCAGATTTAGCAGTAAAACCAATATTTATACTTGGAAAGGACAATGAAAATGGAAAAAACAAACAAACTTAATTCAAAGGACTTAATTAACATCGGTATCTATACCGCTATGTACCTGGTAGTATTCTTTGTAGTTGGGATGATGAATGCGGTTCCTATCCTTTATCCGATTTCCTTGTTTTTTGTGCCGATTGTCACAGGAATACCATTCATGCTTTTTGCTACAAAAGTAAAGAAATCAGGTATGGTTTTTATTATGGCTTTGATACTTGGTCTGTTCTGGTTTGCTCTCGGATATACTTGGACACCACTTGTTTCTTATATTGTTGCTGGTATTTTAGCCGAAATTTTCTTTAAAGTTGCGAAATTCCAGAATTTTAAACTTATTGTTATGGGATATTGTGTCTTTAGCTGGGGTGCAATCGGTTGCTGTATGCCTATGTGGGTTATGACAGATACCTATATGGCGCACATTGAAGAAGAAATGGGTTCTCAGTATGTAACACAACTCATGCAGTATATGCCATGGTGGATGGGGATTGCCGGTCTTGGGATTATTTTTATCGGTGGTTTGATTGGAGCAGCTTTGGGAAAGAAAATGCTGAAAAAGCATTTTAAGCGTGCAGGAATTGCGTAAAATGATGCAGTTCCGGCTTACATACCAGAAAAGAAGAAAGGCTTTTCCCTTGATCCCAGGACAAAGTTACTTTTCATGGTGCTGATAGCAACATTAATGTTTGTTGTTTATAACAACATACCTTACATCTGCGTATTGGCAGGACTACCCTTTTTGCTCCTTATTGTTAACGGTCAGAAAAAAACAGCAGTGATTTATGGTAGCTTATTTGTTTTGGCTGTGATTGCCAATTATATAAAGGACATTGCTACTCTGCCTCAACTGTTAAACGGTATTGTTGTCCTTCTAATTGCATTGGTCTTGCGGTTATTTCCAACCTTTATGATGGGTTATTACATCATAAAGTCTACGAAAGCGGATGAATTTGTATCTTCTATGGAGCGTTGGCATGTTTCTAAAAAGGTGCTGATTCCGATTGCTGTGGTATTTCGCTTTGTACCAACCATGCAGGAAGAATCCCAATCTATTACTGAAGCTATGCGGATGAGGGGAATTCAATTTGGTACAAAAAAGTTCTGGAAGTCTCCCGGTACTATTTTGGAGTACCGGCTGATACCGCTTCTGATCTCCGTTGTAAAAATAGGAGATGAATTATCAGCCGCTGCTTTAACTCGCGGATTGGGTAACTCAGTTAAACGAACCAATATTGCACAAATCGGATTCAGCAAAAATGATGCTATTGTATTGATAATATCAATATTTCTGTTATTATGGGCATTTGCATTGGGGGTGATGTCGTGATTGAATTGGACAATGTATCTTTTACCTATAATAGTTCAGAGCGTGAAAGCGGCGTACATAATATTTCTATCACGATTCCTACAGGTCAGGTAGTCTTATTTTGTGGAGAATCCGGCTGTGGAAAAACAACACTGACGAGAATCATCAATAAACTTATCCCAGAGTATTATGAGGGGAAAATGTCAGGTAAAGTAATAATTGATGATAAAGATGTAACAGAACAGACCATTTATGATTTTAATGGAAAAATAGGAACCGTATTCCAGAATCCTCGCAGCCAATTTTTTAATGTGGATACGACCAGCGAGATTGCTTTTGGGTGCGAAAACTATGGTATCGAACAACAGGAAATATTAAGACGAATAGGACAAGCCATTGGAGAAATGAAAATCCAAAATCTTATGGGACGTAACCTTTTTGCTTTGTCCGGGGGGGGAAAAACAGAAGGTGGCCTGCGCTTCTGTATCTGCGATGGAACCAGATATATTTATATTGGATGAGCCTTCCTCGAATTTGGATGTTGCTACCATTTGGGACTTGAGACAGGCAATCATTGGGTGGAAGAAAAAAGGAAAAACGATATTGATTGCGGAACATAGGCTGTATTACCTAATGGATGTTGTGGATCGAATTATAATTTTACAGAATGGACAGATCGAAAGAGATATAGATGCCGCATCATTTTGGAAGTATGACGATACGGAAGTTATACACATGGGGTTACGTTCACGGAATCCGACAGTGTTTCAAAAAAATACCTTCCATAAGTCAAAAAAAGGTGTTATCAATATCTATGACTTTTCCTTTGCATATGACAAGAAGCATTCCCTATTAGATATTCCAATGCTATCTATTCCTAAAGGAAGTATTGTGGCAGTTCTTGGGCATAATGGAGCAGGGAAAACCACCTTTGGAAAATGCCTGTGTGGACTGTTGAAAGGTGCAAAAGGAACGGTTGAGATGGATGGAGTTTCTTATGATACAAAGGAACGGTTGAAAATCAGCTATATGGTTATGCAAGATGTAAACCATCAGCTTTTTACGGAAAGTGTTCTAGATGAGATTCTGTTAAGCATGTCTGGAGAAGATGAAGAATTAGATAGAAACAACGCTATAAGCATATTAGATAGTCGTATCCTTATGAAATCCCTACAAAACAAAGGCTTTACAGCTTAGCTCCAACTATTCAAACTCTTCCCAAATGAAGTATCATCAAATCAAAAATGCTGATTTTATGCGGCATTCCACCGCATCTGTTTCATCTAATGTTACTCTTTTCATATCGTTTTCAAAAACTTTAGTAGCAAATTAGTTGCAATTATTCAATCATGCATCTACGAAATTCATGACAGATATAATCTACTTTTACTACTAAAAACGAATAATCAAATTTGGCTTGTGGGTGCTTAACTGTGCCTGCTGCCACGCCAACTATGAAAGGAGCTTTTCTATGAGCAATCAACACAAACACCCAACTATAAGTTTTAGAATCAGCGATGCTGAACGCAAGCAAATCGAAGCCCGTATCCTTGCCAGCGGCATGATGAAGAAAGATTACTTTGTCCGTTCCTGCATCTATAACCGCATCTGCGTCGTTGGCAAGAAAGAAACTATCTATCCTCTTGTGCAGACTGTTAATGCTCTGTATCTGCAACTGCTTGACATGCAGAAAGCATTTACTGAATACTGTGAACATCAAACTTTAAACAATCTTCCCACAAGCGATGAAATCCAAGAACTACAGACCTACTATAACAATATGCTTACAGCCATCATTGACCTGCTTGATGGTGCTAAGTATCTGTGGGAAGGAGAACACCATGAAACAAAATAATCCTTGTTACCTGTTTGGTATGTATGAACCTGATACAGATTCCGTTATTGTTAATGCCATCAATGATACATATACCGGCACGCCTCTTATTATCAGTTGTGAAAAATGTAATTCAGCTGTCTTGCTCGATACACCTGATGATATCGCGTATCTATACCGTCTGGCACAGGAGAATCCTCTGCTGTATGCAGAATTAGCTTGTAAACCTAATGGATTACAGGAATATGTGGATGCTATGAATGAGTTTAATTAATTTCCCCCAAGTTGAGATAGCATTCTATTTGGGTTAGTCTCACTAGTCTCAAAAATATTTTGAGACTGGTGAGACTATTACATTCCTGATTTTTTTAAATACTTATATTAAGTTCAATAATGCCTGCACTTGTTCATAAGCATCCCTCTTGGTCATTTCTATACTTTCTTCATCCTCTAAATCCATAAAATCCGCTACGTCTTTTGGACCAGCATGATTTTCAGAAGCAAATTTGCCTGCTAACTTAGCTTTCGCCTCTATCACAATATTTTTACCCCTTACAGGTTCAAATTCTTTTGCCAGTTCTCTTACTCCACCAATATAATGTTTTATAATAAAGTAAATATCATACGCATCCTTCGCTTTTCCCCTGCCCATAGCTGCTGTTTTCATTATTAAATAAGGAACTACTGCTACAACACTGACATTTGCAACATCTATTGCGCCATCTGGTCGTTCTGCTTCCACACTAATCTTCTGTGCTGGAAATTCAAATGCAAAATTACCACCTGTTGCCTTTAACGCCTTAACGCCCTGCACATGCTGACTTCTTCTCTTCGATTGTGTACCACCATACATTCCAGCTAAAATATCTACATCCACATCATAAGATATTCCGTCCACCATCACTGTCTTTACAAAGGAAAAATATTTTTCCGGATGCTCCTTGTATCCATTTTTCTGAAGTATCCTCGACATATTCTGATAACCTTCATCCTGCAAAGTCAGATGATTAATCATAATATCTACGTCCACACTTCCCACATGACCTTCTTGGGGAAACATTAAATCTGGAACCCAACCTCCTACCACACGGATTTCATCTTCATATTCCTCAAAAATATTAACCAACTCTACCAAAACTCTATGTGCAGCCCGCTTCTGACCCTCCGAATAGTCTACGCTGCTTTTCAAGTCTTCATCTCTTATCATCTAAGTATCTCCTTTTTCAAAACCGCATCCGCCATTTCTTCTCCCCTGCCCTTTATCTGCATACAATCCAAATATATTTGCAGAGGGGATACTACTGCAGAATCACCAATCACCCTATAATCCTTGATATAGGAATCGTTCTCTAATGGAAAAATAACCACATTAGAACCACTGTTTACCTCTTTCATATCCAAATATCGAATTGCTTCCTGAATATCTTCCGGTGCTATATAAACATGTACCTTATTGTAACGGACCACTGGTGTATAACGCACTCCCCCGGACAATCCTGTAAGATAAGAATCAAGCCCCATATCTATCTTCAATTTTTTTAATCGCTCCTCAATAACAGATATATTATCTAAACTATAGCAAGCATAGGATGTTATTTCTTTTTTACCGTAATCCTTGCTCCATTCCAACAAGAGTGATTCCGGATCAATAACCTTATAACCATCTGGTAACTTTTCTACCCATGCGTTTTCCACCAGAACTTTCATCAGTTTGGATACCTGTCCAATGCTGCATTTTACCTTTTCCGATAGATATTTAAGCTTCCATATCTTAGTTACATCCGCAAACAACTCACGCAAAATACAGGAAGACACCACGGAAGTCCTTTCAAATATAGACACAGAACTTTGCTCTTTTGGTCTTGGATTCCTATTTCCTTTCTCGGACAAATAAATAGAATGACCCACAAACCAACAGTTTCCTGCATAGTCAAAATAACCCATTCCGTTATCTTCACATATTTGTGCAGTTCTTTCTGAAATATATGGAGCAACCAAAATGTTAACTCCCTGACTTTTATTCTGCTTTTCAATCAATTTTATAACTGTAGACGGAAACACCCTGTCCAAGAAGTACGCATTTATTTGAAACTCATACCCATCATCCATCTCCACAGATGCAATAAAACCGCCTTCTGTCCTGTGGATAACTTCATACTTCTGAATATTGGGAAGTTTTAAAAACTTATTCTCAACACATTCTAATCCAATTCTATCTATTTTCACTTACATCACCACTTTCACTCATATAGTGAAACTTATTATATCAGTGAAATTCAATTAGGTCAACTCAAAACATTATCTATTTTCTCACTATAATTGATTTGAAATTCAAATTTACCAATAATTCTTCCGAATTCACTGCCTTTGCACTCCATATATCAAAACCGCATGAAACAGATCCGCAAGAACTGGATTTCTTCTGGTAGAAGATACAGTCAGCGGATTTCTTTCCTGAATCATGGAATCATCTGGCATTTCTCCCAGAGAATAGAGTTCCATTCTGTCATCATATATGTCAATGTGAGCTTCACTTCCCCCTATATTCATTCATTTAATCAAAACTAATATCTTTTATCTTTGATTGGATTCTTCACAACAACATAACCTTCGTCATCACTCTTTTTATAATAATCAAAAATCCATGTATTCTTCTTTAGCACATATAGTATATCCCTTATAAAGCTATTATCTTCATATGTCTTTGTATAGTTATTTCGTTTTGTAAAAATCCCCTTAAGTTCCGGAAATCCAAGTTCATCAAAATGTTTTTTACATGTTTCTTCTGTCAGATTAGGAAGCGCCTTCGCCCACAATTGAATCTTATCATCCATACTACATTTGCTCATTGTCAAAAGTTTTGATAACAAATTATCATCAAGTACTATAGTTGAATTATCAATTATATTAGCAATTCTCGATTTCGCAACTCTATATATTGATGATTGAATAACTTCTTCATATTCCGAAAAATGTTGATATAATTCATTCTCATCATGTTCATCAAAATTATTATCAAGAATATATTTAATAAGAGAACTCGAATAACCTTTTCCAACTACCGATATAGGTTCTGTTGTTAATCCAAGTAAATCTATTTTTTCTTTATCTCCTATTTCCATACCTAATATATGCAAAGCTTCTTCATAACTAAAATTATCTGAGGTAATAATTCTCAAATATGCTTCTATGTTTTCGTCTATATACAATGCTGTATATTTTTTATAATGATTTCGAATATATTCTAATCCGACATTATTCATTTCTATAACATCCTTCTTTATCAGCACCTCCATCTTATCATCCGAAATATCATACGCATCATAAACATCATAACCATATCCCATATTGCACAAAATTTCTTGATATCTACTTGTTTTAATCTCATTGTTTACCGCTACAGAATCAAAGAATTGTCTTGCAATTTCACCACCAAACTCATTTTCAATATGAGAATAGTCCATACCCGCATCACATTCATTAATAAATTTGATTAACTGGCTATCGCAACAATACTCTGTATAATAATGTATAATATTCGGAACTGTCTTTTTAATTATCCTTTTGTCAAGCATTTCATTCCACAATTTTTTATTCTGTATTACCGATATATCTGAAATAACTGTTTTTAATACATTTACATACTTTTCCTGTATATCGCCTAAAACATTTTCATCATTAATAAATTTAATGGCAACATCCTCTGAATCTTCAATATATCCATTGCAATTTTTTAAATACTCATTTGCATATCTATTTATATTTTCTGCAATATACTTAGCTAATGGAGATTCCGATTTTCCTTGAATAACTGTATAATTTCTATGTTCGATATTATATGAATCATATTCCCCATATATTGACTTAATCATTAATTTGATATTCTCAAATGTTAATTCATATAAATTATTTTCATACACTCCTACAATCAAATCTTTATTTGCTGTATCAATCTCAATTTTCTTTAATTTTACACCAAGAATACAAAATTGAGAAATTATTTTTGCAACATCTGGATTTTGAATGTTTAAATAATCACTCTGGTTTGATATATAATCAGTAAGACATCCCTCTACATTAATATCCTGTATTTTATTCTCATCTAATAAACATAGCGAATCCAGCGAAAATCCTCTTATCTGTTTCAATGGTAAGATTTTATTCACAGCAATATAACTAAAGAAATCTGTCCACTGTTCATTCAGTTTAATAATAAATGTTTTATCAAACTGTGTGCTATCGTAGAATTTTGATATAAACTCTGTATCCTTATTATCTTTCATCTGTTTTATTAATGCCGATAAATATTTTTGATATTTAGGATTTTCCTGATTAACAAGAAGCCCTTTTAAAAGATTGAAATTTAGAGTTTCCTCCTCGTAAAAATCAACAACTCTTAAAACTGGAGAGGATAGTACCTTCTCAACATCCTTAAGAGAATATTCATAATCACTTCCCTTTTTATCAGTTATCCTTCTCAAGAACATCTTATCATGAGCAGATAAGCTATCCTCATAAAAATATGTCATATAATCATTATATGTTTCATCAATATACCCATTACTAATAAGAAATTTTAGTAGTTCTAAATAATCGCTCCCCTTAATTTCATTATATTGATTCTCCTCACCAATAGGATTTATGCTCTTTATCATAAATATCGAATCAGTATTATCTCTAGTAATTAATTCACTTAATAATTTTGTTTTTGTAGCAGAAATTCTTTGTTCAATATCCTGAAGTTTTACTTCTAATTCAGTCATCATCCCCTTATTTCTGTTATCTATTACCTCTATTCTTTTTTCTTTTTCTTTTTCTAACTTATCTTTTTCTTTTCGACCTTCTTGGGTTAATTGGTTATACCACGAATCTCTTGGTAATCTATTGTACTTTGCTTCATATGCATCATTCAATTCTTGTACATCAGTCAGATTCTCTTTATTTATATATGTTATTTTCTCCTGTATAAGTTGCTTTTCTTCTTCCAGTTTTCCTATTGTCTCTTTGCTAAGATTTTCTTTTTGTTCAAACAATTCATGAACATATCCTTTACCTAACTGAAGATTGCAAAAATCTCTTGGAAATATATTCTTATACACAATTATAGCTAACATTTTATTCCAATTAAGATCTGTATTATTTAAACGATACATATATACAAGAAATTCGTTATACACATTCTTCAAAACTCTCATATCATCTATATATAATGCAAGTCTTTGTAAAAAGGTACTATCGAATTTTTCTAATATATTTCCTTGCTTTAAATGTCTTATAAATTGGTCATATGAGTTAGTTCCGTCCAGCACTGGAACAATTGGAATAATATAATCAAAGAATTTCGTCCTGTCTTTTGTAACAAAAACATCATCCCTTAACAAATAAAAGAATCGTAAGGGTTTGTACTGTTTTTCTTTCCTGCGAAAAATCTTATTAATCAGTTTATGCCGCTTTTTGTTTTTAAACTTATTATATTTATGTACATTAACTAAATTATTTACTTCTCTTAAACGTTCAAAAATAACATTGGAATTAAATCTATCCATGTCCTCAAATACGATTACATCTGCTTCTACTTGTTCAAAGAGATAAAGTACTTCATTCAGATACTTATCAAAATATGACTCATCTTTATTTTCAAATATTTCAATAGTATTCCCTTGAACTGTAACCTTATGAAATAAATTTTTATTTTTCTGTACTTTAACAGCATTATATATGCAAATAAATGCACTACCAGCTAACGCAATAGCTGCAAAAAAAACAGTAAAGTCATTCGTGAAGATAGTCAATAAACTTTTCAATCTTCCATCACATAATGCATCTACCCAATTTTGGATTTTATTTGACATTGATATGAATGTTATGCTACCAAGCAACACGCATAACAGTATTGTAATAATGATTATATTCCTTCTTCCTACATCCTTTTTTACTCTAAAATTTGTTTGTGGTATTCTATCTACCGGAATCTGATGTATTAACTGATTTAATATTTTACCCTCAAGAGTAGTTTCTTTCACACTATCCTCTGATTCATTACGTTCTGTAGGTTCAAAATGTGCCAAAGAAATGTGCAGGAAATTTTTATCATCGTGTTTTTTCTCATATGATTCTATAACACTGCTTTTACCGGCACCATAAGCTCCAGAAATTGCAATATTTGTAACATCCGAATTATCAAATACGAATTCAATTGCTTCTTCATACACTGATATATCCGCATCTTTATCAGGTGTAAGCTTTTCGAAATTATAATATTTTTGTGTCATATTCTTCTCCTTATCATATGCCATTTATTTTGTGTCAGCCCATGATATATACCATTGCTATTTCCAAAACTCATATCGACTACACTCTTATTTCTCTTTTAACTGTCTAATTTATACTCCTCAGCTTACCATACTTAAGATTATCCGTATATTCCGACACACAACTTTTTCCAGCATTCACCCATAAGAGCACCTTTAACAGACCACTTTCCACTTTGTGTAAATTCACCTACCAAGGACTTCATTACACATGCAACATAGTATTCATAATCATATTTAGTACCCAAGTCTATTAATGCATCCAATAATCCCTTATTACTCCCTTTGCTTTCAACAACAAGCTCATTGTTAAAGAAAATCTGATTAACTAATTCCCAGAAATGAAGCCCTGCATAGGTATCCTCTGTCCATAAATATCTCATAGCACAACTCCTCTTCCAGTGTTATCCTTTAAACAGATTTCATTCTTGATTATTGATAATACTTACATAAAATATCTAAAATCATAAGGTCTGTCATAAATCACTAAATCTTGCTTAGCAACTCGTGACAATGCTTTAGCAAAATCCAATGTTACAGGTAATATTTTATATAATCCATCACCACTATTCCAATTCATTTTAGTAAGCATTAAAATTTCATTGACTAATTCCAGTGCTGATGATTTTCCCATAAATCTTTTTACCAATAATGGTGCTGGTATTCCTCTACCATTCTTGTAATAATTCAATTTTTTTCCAGCTAATTCATCATGTTGAACACTTCCATGTGTCCAAATTAAAAATGTATCTTTGTCAAGTGGAATAACTGTACCTCGCTGAATTGGAAAAGGTGTTGCAATATCATTCTGAAATCTTATTGCCCTCCATGCCGAAAATTCTTGAATTTGCAATAGTTCAATATTATCCACGCCTGCAAGTCCTTTGGTTATGCCTTCCATTTCTTCCTTTGTGAAATGCGTTGTCTTATGTATTACAATTCGATTCAGTTTATGCAAAGGAACTGATTCATCATAAATTCTTTTCAAATTATTCATAAGACGACATGCGTCTCCACTCCTCATATATGGATTTCTCTGTATAATCTGAGGATCTTTTAACGGACGTAAATACAACTCCATACCATTTCCTTCTGAATCAAACAACTGACTACAGCCGATGGATATTTTTTCGTCATTTTTTATTGATTGTACATAACTTAATCCAATATATGCGATATCATATCTTGTTATCCTAGGCTTCCACAGTTTTCCTATAGCTTTTGCATATATAGCAGTAGAAAGTCCCCACATAATTTTCGCCATATCATTCTTCGTATGCACTGATCTTTCTTCTATTATCTGCGTAACAATTCCTTTTCCTGCACAATATATCTTTAATGAATCATGCAAATCAAAATATACATTTTCGTTTTTAAGTTCTCGCATTTTACTTAACTGATTTGGAATATAGATTACTAGTACATCAAATTCATGCTTTTCTCTTTCCATAGCATCTATATATTTACATATTCCATTAAAAAAATCTCGAGCAGATGTTTTTAGAGCTCCGCTTAAAGAATATCCCCTAAACCTTTTTGCATCGTTACCATTTGGAATATTTAATCCACATCTAAACACATCTTGAAATCCAATATACTCTGGCAAAAAAGTCTTATCCTGCCTTAAAGTTGTTGCATGATGCCTATTTAATTCATTTAAGTGTCCCCATATATCTTTTGCACATTCTCTAGGTGACAATACCGCTAATCGAACACTCCTATTAGCATATGATTCTAATGGTCCATAATTAATTAATCCTTTTAACTGATTAACCGCAACGCAACCATCATTATCATAGTCAAAAACAAGTTCTGTTTCCTTTGCCAAATAGCATTTATCAATACTACCTGTTCCAGAAAAGTGAATTCTTTGTGTATTAAATTCTATTATTGCATTTCCTAATTCAAAGATTAATTTCCTATTATTTGATAATTTCTTAATCCAGATATCAATCTTTTCATCCATTTGCTTATTATACAGTTTTGATATTTCATTATTTACGATACTTTGGTATCTAAACCTGTCCAATTGGGATTCATCACTTTTTAATACATGTACTGTGGGTAATAAATTCATAATTACATTATCATCAACAAATGATAATGATATTTTAATTGCATCATAGACAAAACAATCATTTATTAATCGTCTGCTACTTCTATCAAAATATTTATTTTTCCCATATGCAATCAAACCTTTACTTATCAAGATTTTTCCTATGATTTCATAAAACATACCAATAACATCAGAATTTTCCAATTTCATCATGTATGTAGGAATATCCATTTCCTCAATATTACTAGTAATTTTATCTGCAAAAGCTTCTAATATTCCGTTCTTGCTACCTAATGCCCATATTTTTCCTTTATGCAAAATTGCAACACAAGAATCATTTATTGTTGCTCTTAATTCTTTCCAAGTGCTAATGTTTGAACTAAATGCATAACATTTTTTAGGGAATTGTATTGCATGCAAAGCATTGGTTATTGCAATTTCGGTATGCCTTCCTATTGAATTATATGTAATCTCTTGCTTCTTATCATTAGCTTTCCATAATTCATCTATATTAGAATTATTTAAATTCATTGCCACATATATACTATACATAAGGTCATCAAAATCTTCTATTTCAACCACGGCAGACTGTTCATTATCATTGCACGCATTCTCCATAAACTTTTGTGCCCGTTCACTAAGCTTACTGTCTTTGGTCTTACACCAATAAACACCTTTCTTTATGGCACCTTCCTTGATCAAGTCCTCCAACACCGACATAACAGAATTGTCATTGCCAGCGTATCCTATAACAATTAATCCGTTTTCTTCTATTGACGATTTCCATATGTCTGCAATTTCATCTTCCAGATTTTGTAATTCAGATGTTGTGTTTTTCAATTTATCAAACAAATAGTCCCCATGCAGCTTTATGATATTAGGAAACCCCTCATTCAATGCAAAACCAACACTATTACTCACTGCCGACGATATTGTTTTAAGCGAAAACCCTGGATTAATTGAATGAGCACCAGCTTGAACTAAATTATCAAAGTTAGTCGTTGCAACCAAATCTATTTTTCCGTTGATTATCATCTCTCCCATACATAAATACCCTAACGATGGTTTTATGTCTCGCACTTTATCCCGAATATAATACTCTCTATCACTTCTTGATGGATAACATTTTTCAAAATAAAACGAATATTCTTCTGTTGACCACAATTTTGGATATCCATCTTTACCATCAAAATATGATTGTATCTCTTTCTGTACATTTTCCTTAGACAAATCACCATACAAACTTGTCCGAATCTTATTGGCTGTACAATACAATGTTCTTTTAAAATCCCATACCATTTGTCCACCTGATGGAATATTAGATGATACAGATGCTCCCGCTCCCAAGAGGAAAGACATACTCTTATCTGGTTTATTTTAAAACTATTTACAAATGTGTTAACATCTATTGTTCTCATACTTTCCTCCTGTTTCCAATTCAAATTATATAGTCACAACACAATATTATTTCACAATTTACCATAAGGTGTTGCCTTCTCTGCAACCATCATCACATTACCTTCGGGCATCTCATATTGATATACCTTCGCAGAAGCATTATTACCTTTTTCTACTGTTTCACCAGAATACTCTTCAAAATTCTCCACCTGCTCCATAACTTTCTTAAATACTTCCGGGCTATATTGTGGTGGATAACCATTCTTAACTAGGCAAATCTTTATTTCCAATTTCAGCTGGTCTCTTACATTTTGATTGTTAAGCCAATCAGCAAAGGAAGATTTTGTATCAATGATTTCCTTTACCTTTATTGCCAAGTTTTTGCACTTATCATTGATTACAATACCGTCAACCTCTTTATCCGTTCCATACTCAAAATTATATTGGTCACGCATAGAAACCAAAATATCATAAAATGCCTTTTCCTCAAAAGTAAGTCCCATTTTTCGGAAGCTTTCTCTATTTTCATTCATTGCTCTAAGTATAGCTAACGCCTGCTCTGTTGCAATTTTAATAATGTCTTCCGAAACCTGTTCCTGCGCCTCACCTGCTTCTTCCGCAGAAAGATGTTTACGTCTGTCATGATATTCTGCAATAGTCTTTTCCAACATTTCTTGGAACGATTTTGCAGCTAACTGATTGACTTTTCCGTATTCCTTAATCTGCTTACGAAGCATTTTTATAAGAAGTTCTAACTTGGTTGCTGGCATTTTGACATCAGATAATTTTTCAAAGTATTCTGGTGAAAAGATATCTTCTTCCTCGCCACTTTCAAGAACACTTTCCACCTGATTGTATTTCAATGCTTCTTCAACCATTTTGGAAACTGCACGATTCATGGTATCTGTATCCACTTCACTTGTCCCACTCATTTTACGAACAAAACCAGCTATAGCCATAAAGCATTGTGCAAGTGCAGATTCTTCTTCTCCAAGATAACCGGAAGGCTGACAAATATCAAAAGCTGCCCTCATTCGTTTTACTGTCTTTAAAAAATAGGTTTTGAAGGAAACTTTCTGAACACCATTATTTCCTTCCGACTGTAATTCTTCTGTTGATACAAATACATATTCTGCTGCCTTTGCAAGAAGTCTATATCGTTCTATAGGATCACATTCCGGATTTAAAAATGGTGATAAATCATAACCTGTGAACATGTTTTTCAACACTTCTAGTTCTTCTCTAAACACTGATGTAGCCTGCTCAACATCATCGGATGTCGGTGCAACAGATGTATCTCCTCCATATACCTTCATGGCTTCACGCATATTGTCGCGAATACCAATATAGTCGATAACCATACCATATTCTTTCCTCGGATATTTTCTGTTTACACGGCTTATTGTCTGTATCAGCAAATGCTTTTTGAGAGGTTTATCATTATATAAATATGTAAGGCAAGGAACATCAAAGCCCGTAATCCACATATCTACAACAATGACAATACTGAAATTTGATTTTTCCTGTTTAAAAGCAGCATCCAATTCTTCTGAACGCTTATCATTTTTAACTCCGCCAAGATAATCATACATATCTTTTTCATCATTACTGCCGACACTAGATACCATTGCCATAAATGGCATCGGTTTCAATTCTTTCAGTTCCTCTTCTGTTACAGAAACCCCATCCGGTGATTTCTTTTCCTCAAACCATTCCGGGTATTTATCCTTAAACTTCTGTAATAATGCATAAGCAATCTTTCTATTAGAACATACAACCATTGCTTTTTGTATTCTATCCGGATCACCTGCACAAGACGCAACATAATGGTTGTGGATATCTGTAGCAAGACTCTCAAGTCTGGAAGGCTCACCAAGAATTATTTCCATAGAGCTCATTGCTTTCTTACTTGCTTCGATATCCTCATATGTTGCACCATCATCAGCACATTTTTTATAATAATTCTCAATTTCTTTTACTTTTTTATTATCAAGCAATACCTTTGCAATACGCGGATGATACTTAATGGAAACAGTAAGTCCATCTGCAACTGCCTGATCCATTGTATATCGGTCAATTTCATCACCAAAGGTCTGATAAGTTTCCGCAATAGGCGTTCCGGTAAAACCAACGAAAGTAGCATGTGGAAATGCTTCCTTCAATACTTTTGCATATGGTTTTGAAACCATAGCTTTCATATTTTCATCGGCATCCTTACTAAACTGAATTTTCTTAGAATGTTCAAGCTGAGTTCTGTGAGCCTCGTCTGAAAAACATATAATATTCTGCCTATCATTGATAAGTCCGATTTTGTCATCTTTCCTATCGCAGAATTTCTGAATGGTGCAAATATAAAAACCACCACTTTGTCTTGCACCAAGTTCCTGCCTTAATTGTGTTCTGTTTTTTACAACAGATACTTCACCCAGATTAAGAAACTCTTTACTCTTTGTAAAAAGCTTTGAACCTTGTTTTTGCAGTTCATCTCTGTCAACAATTAATATAATTGTTGGTGAACCGATTTCCGGAATATCAGTACAACGAAGTGCAAGCTGACGTGCAAGAAAAGCCATCGTATATGTTTTTCCACATCCAGTTGCTCCAAAGTATGTACCACCTTTACCACTCCTCGTAACAACAGAATTTACAATGCTTTGTTTTAAAAGTTTTGCTGCAAAGAACTGAGGATATCGGCATATGATTTCTACTTCATCACTGTCGTAAATACTATCTTGGAAATAGATATAGTCCCTAAAAATCTCCATGAAACGTTCAGGTGCGTAAACACCCTTTATCATAGTTTCTGTTTCTGCAAAAGGAAGAGTGGATACCGCATCTCCTTCATTTACTCTGCGCCAAGCATAAAAATGCTCGTAAGGTGTACGCACTGTACCTAATCTTGTTTTCACACCATCTGAAATGCAAGCCAAAGGGCAATAATGTAAAAGATGCGGAATATCTCTCCAATAGCGAATATTAATTTGTTCCCAAGCATCATAAATAGTCGCATTGGCATCAGCGGGATTTTTCAACTCAATAACACATAGTGGCATACCATTTACAAACAAAAGTACATCCGGTCTACGATTTTCTTTTTGACCATTGTTTGTATATTCTACTGTAAACTGGTTCACTACACGGAAGATATTCTTATCCCAATTATCAAAATCAATAAGTGGTATCATTCTTGGCAATCCATCCTGCGTCGTAAACTGAACACCATTTACCATCCAGCCATATACTTTATGCAAAGTAGCAAAATCACTTTCCGCACCTACAAGACGAACATTATCATATATCTGTATCACCTCGTCTTCTGTCAAATCCGGGTTGGTGTCTGCTATAAACTTCTTGAAATCATCAGCAATCAGTACATCTCTTTTTGTGACACGAGAGATATTATTACCAGAAGAATACTTCCAACCTTCCGCTTCTAAAAAGCCAATAAAAGCATATTCATATTCTGATTCACAATAATGACCATTGTACTCTTTTAATCTAGCCATAGGCTTATGCCTCCTTTGCTTTTCTCGCCTCTTCTATCGAACCTTTAATAAGTATTGGACAGATGTCTTTTATCTGCGCTTTGAGTTTTTCATTAATTGCTATGCGTTCTTTATATGCCTTAAAAATGTTTACAATTGATTTCTGATTTTCTATTGAAGGTATAGGTATTTGCACATTTTTCATATCTTCATAAGAAAAATTTTCTCTTGCTGAACCCCACGAGTGAAATCTAGCATATCTATCAAATTCTTGTCTTGACAACCACATTGCCAAATATTCAGGAATAAGAAAGTCTGTATCTACACTGAAAACTTCGTAAATTGGTGATACTACCAAATCTTTTTGAAATGTATTTAACGCAAATGCTAAAACTTTCCATGTATCAGTTGTAGGGACAAATGCAAAATCTCCCGGATTGACAATTTTGTATTTTCCCAATTCATCTCTATTCACACGACTTTGTGCTTCTCGAAATTCTTTTTTAGTGCTTAATCCCATAACAAAATCAATGGTCTTCTCATTGTTTTTATCACTTTTTTGCGTAATATATTTTCCTATACCCTCGCACGGCATATATTTTCTTAAATTTTCAATATATGCATCACATACAAGTTTTAAATCATCCAGTCCTCGTTCATAGCTTTTTTGATTTTCGAGCATAGCATTGTAAACATTTGCATACTTCCTTTGAATTAAAAGAGATGGTAGTTCTAAGCCAATTGCTTGAATGTCTTCCCAATTATAGAATTCAGTGGAACTTCCCCATGAATTTGTTATAACAAATCGATCAAATTCTGGACGATTGAAAAACATATATAACCACCTTGCATTCAATATTTTTTTACAATCATCACGAATTTTAAATACAACATAATCTTCTGTACAAATAATAGGCTTATCGCCATCATTATACGCAATGCTAAACTTAGAACCATTTCGTGAAGTTCTATGATTAAAAACAAACTCACCCGGATTTACAATTTGAAATTTACTCAAATCTCGTCCATTCAAATCTGCTTTTGTTGTCATCAATTGTTTTAAATTATTTACACCACGAACATCATCAATTCCATATACTAAATCTGTATTTTTGTTTGAGCATAATTCCAAATAATGTCCTAGAATACATTTAGTCAATCCCATATCCAATCCCCCTAAATGCATCTTCCAGCATCTGCTGGGATTTCTTTTCCTGCATCATAATCTCTTTCATTTCAGATTGAATACGAGCCATTTCCTCTTCATAGTCAATCTCTAAATCATGGTCAATAAAACCAATGTATTTGCTTGGTGTAAGAGCCCAGCCTTTATTTTCAATTTCATCAATACCCACACTGCGATAAAGTTCTGGCATCTCATAATCTGCTCCATCAGCGCCCTCACATTGCCATGTGTGATAAATATCTGCTGCCTTCTCAATTTGTTCTGTATCCAACCGAACTTTCTTTTTGTTCTCACCCTTAACAGCATTTTCTGTCCTTTGACGTAAATCCATAAAGAGCATCTCATGCTCGCGGTTTCGGAGATTTCTTCCATGATATTTTCCGCCTTTTTTATTCTGATTCAGTATCCAAAGAGTAACACTGATATCTGTTGTAATAAACAATTCTCTTGGCAGAACAACGATAGCCTCAATTTTATCATTCTGAATCAGTTCCTTACGTATTTCCAATGTATCACTATCATTCAACGCACCATTCGCAAGAAGGAATCCTGCTACTCCATCAGCTTTCTTCAAATGTGAAAGTATATGCAAAATCCATGCATAATTTGCGTTGCTTTCAGGTGGCGTTTGATAGTCAGACCAACGACCGTCATTTTTTAAATTGTCATTATACCAGCCTTTCAGATTAAAAGGTGGATTTGCCATAATATAGTTAAAGTGCAACCCCTTGTGTAAATCATGTGTAAATGATGAATCTGCTTCTTCTCCTAGATTATGGCTAATTCCACGCAAAGCCAAATTCATTTTCGCAAGGCGATATGTAGCCGGTTCTTTTTCCTGACCATATACATTGATACCATTTAAGTTTCCCTGCTTTGACTTTACAAGTTCAGCACTCTGAATAAACATTCCTCCCGAACCACAGCAAGGATCATATAAGGTGCCATCATAAGGCTCAATCATCGTTGCAATAAGTTGAACTACGTCATGAGGTGTATAAAATTCTCCTTCCTCCTTTGTAGCATTTACTGCGAACTCCTTAAGAAAGTATTCGTATACACGACCAATAAGGTCTTTTTCCTCTCCAAATGTCTTATGACTGATTTTGTTCACTTCATCAACAATTTTCTTTATATCATTAGCTGCTAAATTGCGTGCTGTAAATGTTCCTTTAACAAAACAGCCTTTCAACTGTGGATCTTCTTCCTCAAGCCTTTGCAAAGCTGTATCAAGTGCAACATTAAGCTGTGGTGCCGGTGTACTGATAATAGTCGACCATCTTGCTTCTGGTGGTAAATTATATGTACCATCTGCAAAAGTAGCATCATCAAAGAATGCTGCTCTAATGTTCTCATCTTCCGAATCTAATCCCTGCTCTTTAAGTGTCTGTTTTAGATTTTCAATTCCATCCTCATACTTTTCGCCAATAAACCTCAAGAACACTAGCGTAAGCATCATATCTCTTTTTTCAAAAAATGAGCCAGAATTACGTGCCGCACGCAAATAATCTCTACAATTAAATAAAATATTATCTATGTTCAATGCCTTTTCCGTTGTTTTCTTCTTAGCCATATTACTTTTCTTCCCTTTCCTCGTCTGGAACAAATTCCATGATATCCTGTATCTCACAATGCAATACTTTACATACTTTTTCCAAAACTTGTGTACTTACATGTTCATTCTTCCCTAGTTTAGCCAGTGCATTTGTTGTAATTCCTGTCTGATCTCTAAGGTCAACTTTCATCATATTTTCATCTATCAATTTCTTCCATAATTTGTTGTATCTGATTGCCATTATTAATCCCTTTCGTATCATTACAACTATTTATCATTTCTTTTCATTATATCATCAAGCCTAGTTTATTTCAATCTAAAATTGATTTTTTCAATCTCTCGATTATATATAAAGGACAGATATTATTAGTCAATAAAATACCTGTCCATCTTGTCAATAATTCTTCTTACATGCTCCTATTCCAACACTTTTCATTGTTGTAATAATTCACATTCTGCTCCTCAACTGGCTTCTTATCCATCGCATCCACAACGCTCATATAATCATCATACAATTCCGAACTATACATTCTCACATTAAGCTCTGGTTATTATTTATGACTGGTATGCGAATTGGCGAAGCGTCAGCATTACATTGGTCAGACATAGATTTTGAAACAGGCTTGCTTAGCATTACCAAAACATTATATTACCGAACAATGACGGACTATAAATTCGTTGAGCCGAAAACACAGGCAAGTATCCGTACTATTTATATTGATTCAGATACACTCAATGAGCTAAAGGCTTGGCAAAGTGTTCAGCAACAGGTTCTTCCCGATTGTCCACTTGTACTAAGTTATAACGGAACTCCAACCAGTAAAACAACGCTTCCCAGAGCTTTGGAAAAGTTGTCAAATTTAGCAGGTGTTCATCGTATTAAAATTCATGCCTTGCGACATTCACACGCTTCATTGCTTATCAGCATGGGCGAAAATCCTTTACTTATCAAGGAACGTTTAGGACATGAAAAAATACAGACAACACTCGGCACTTATGGTCATCTGTATCCAAATACGAATCTTGAAGTTGCTAAAAAGCTGACTGGAATATTACAAGTACAATCTGCTACTGAAAGCATTGCTAATTATACCAGCAATCAACATACAGCAATCTATCACAGAGCAGTTGAAGAAAAATAATGCAATGAAAATGCAATCCTATAAAGGAAAAGCTGTAAAACCCTTGTAAACAAAGGCTTTACAGCTCAGCTTCAACTATTCAAACTCGACAATTACTAATCAATTTTGTTTAGAGATTATTCTCTGTCGTGTTTACAGTTCTTTTGATTATTTGATTTATCCATATTATCCTGCCTATACAGGCTAATGTTATCATTTTGTTATCGGTGTTGATAACACTTGCTCTGTAACTGTGGATAATAGCACTATATTCTATTTCAGATCATAAGCAATTTTGCTTAAAAAATCAATCCCTATTCAAATTCATACCATTCCTTAAATCTCAGTCTTTGAGCAAAATACGATTTTTTTTGTATTCAATCATGCCATCTTTCTGCATTTTAGAAAGCTCGTTGCACATAGTACTGCGGTCAACATTCAAGTAATCTGCTAATTGCTGGCGGTTATATGGAATCAGAAAAGAATTGCTTCCGGCATGTTTTGCGCATTCTGAAAAATAAGACATCAATCGGCCTCGTATGGATTTGGAACTGGTGTGCAAAATCCTTTGTGAAAGTTGCAGACTTTTATGAGCACAGACAGTCAGTAGATTTCGTGCAAGGTTTGTATGAAAAGGGCAGGCGTTTGTGCAGGTAGTCAGAACACGTCCCACATCCATAAACAACACAGAGGTATCTTCCACGGCAGACACTGTAACCAGCATCGGCTGTCCCGGAATACAGGCATATACCTCAGCAAATACAGAACCAGGTGCAACACTTCCTAAAATGCTGGTATTCCCCCAAATATCGTTACAAGATATCATTGCCATGCCTGACAGTACAATGCCGATATTCTCTATAATACTCCCTTCTGAAAGAATTACTTCTCCTTTTTTATAATTGCGTTTTACACTATTCAAACAGCTTAAAAGCGAGGAGATGTCATCTTCTTCTAACCCACGGAATAGCTGCATATCGGATAATTTCATATTTTTTACCCTTTCGTTGTTATAACAACAGATTTTTATTTTTAATTATAATATACTATGCCCAGAAAGACAAGAGAAAGGATGGTATAAAATGATTCGAAGAATTATCCAAATAGATGAAGAAAAATGTAACGGATGTGGTGCGTGTGCCGAAGCTTGTCACGAGGGTGCAATCGGCATGGTAAACGGCAAAGCAACACTTCTGCGAGATGATTATTGTGATGGTTTGGGAGATTGTCTGCCAACCTGCCCGACAGGTGCAATTTCCTTTGTGGAGAGAGAAGCTGCCGCCTATGATGAAAAAGCTGTGCAGGAAAATATGAGGAAAAAAGCGAAAAGCAATCATGCCGCTGTTCCCCATACAGGCTGCCCCGGCAGTCGAATGCAGCGTATTCAACATTCACAAGAAATAACTCCTTCTGCCCGGGTACAGACAGAATCACAGTTGGGACAATGGCCATGCCAAATCAAACTGGTACCGACTAATGCACCATATTTTGACGGCGCAAAATTGTTAATTGCAGCGGATTGCAGTGCATACGCCTATGCCAGAATGCACGAGGATTTCATGCGTGGGAAAATTACGATTATCGGCTGTCCAAAGCTTGACAGCATAGACTACAGCGAAAAGCTGACGCAGATCATTCAAAACAACAACATTCAAAGTGTGACGGTTGTACGCATGGAAGTTCCCTGCTGCGGCGGACTGGAATTAGCTGCCAAAAAAGCGTTGCAGGCAAGCGGAAAATTCATTCCTTGGCAGATTGTTACGATTTCGTTGGGTGGTAAAATTTTGGAATAAAAGGAGAGATACTATGAGTAAAAAAATGAAAAACATTGCTCAATCAGAAGTACTGACGCTGAGAGAACAAATTTCTTATCAGGAGGGGCAGGTTGTCAGCAAAACTTTGACACAAAACCAGGCAGTAAGTATTACCCTGTTCTCATTCGCAAAGGGCGAAGAGATCAGCACCCATGAATCGGGTGGGGACGCCTTCGTCACCTGCTTGGATGGTATCGGAAAAATCACGATTGATGGCGTTGAATATCTGCTGCACGAAGGAGAATCTATTGTCATGCCAGCAGGCCATCCCCATGCGGTATATGGGCAGGAAGCGTTCAAGATGCTTTTAGTAGTTGTATTTTAATCAAACGCAAAATTGACAAAGGAAGGTGATTTTATGAAAGCAACAAAAGTAGATAAGGATCTCTGCATTGGCTGTGGGCTTTGCTGTGGATCTGCGACGAGGTTTTCCGTATGAACGAGCAGGGAAAGGCGGAAGCGTATCAACCAGCAAACGCTGAAAATCAAGGTGCTGTACAGGAGGCCATCGACTCGTGTCCTGTGTCTGCAATCGCCTGGGAAGATTAATTCAAACGCGTCTATATGCTTTTTTGATTGAGAAGAAACCACATTATTTCAAATTTTAATAGTTTTTAGGAGGCATATTATGGAACAAAAAATGTTTTGCTATCAGTGTCAGGAAACCGCCGGGTGCAAGGGCTGCACCATGTCCGGCGTATGCGGAAAGAAACCTGATGTAGCGGCCATGCAGGATCTGTTGGTCTATGTCACAAAAGGAATTTCGGCTATTACGACTGCATTGCGTCAGGAAGGTAAGCAGGTATCTGCCAAAATCAATCACTTGATTACTCTGAATCTGTTCACTACCATTACCAACGCAAATTTTGATAAAGAGAGCATTGAATCAAGAATCCGTGCTACACTGACCGAAAAGGAAGTTCTGCTAAAGCAAGTTACCAATCTGACTGTTCTGCCTGAAGCCGCAAAATGGAACGGATCTGAAAACTGGGAAGAAAAAGCCAGAACTGTCGGTGTTCTTTCTACCGAAAACGAGGATATTCGCTCTCTGCGCGAGTTAATCACCTACGGTTTGAAGGGACTTTCCGCTTACTCGAAGCACGCAAATGTGCTGTTGAAGGACAACGATGAAGTTGACACATTTCTTCAGAAAGCACTGGCTGCCACGCTGAATGACAACCTTAGTGTAGAAGATCTGATTGCTCTAACAATGGAAACGGGAAAATACGGAGTATCCGGTATGGCAATGCTGGATAAGGCTAACACAGACAGCTATGGAAACCCCGAAATTACAAAGGTAAATATCGGTGTCAGAAAGAACCCCGGCATTCTGGTATCCGGCCACGACCTGCGCGATTTGGAAATGCTGTTAGAACAGACACAGGGAACTGGAGTGGATGTGTATACGCATTCCGAGATGTTGCCAGCTCATTATTATCCCGCTTTCAAAAAATATCCTAACTTTGTTGGTAATTATGGGAATGCTTGGTGGAAACAAAAAGAAGAATTTGAATCCTTTAACGGTCCTATTCTAATGACAACCAACTGCATTGTTCCTCCTAAGGATAGTTACAAAAACAGGCTTTACACTACCGGCGCTGCGGGATATCCGGGATGTACACATATTCCGGGAGAAATTGGCGAACAAAAAAATTTTTCTGCGATTATTGAGCATGCAAAAAAATGTGTCGCTCCGAGTGAAATCGAAACCGGTGAAATCATCGGCGGATTTGCCCATGCACAGGTTCTGGCTTTGGCAGATAAAGTTGTAGAAGCTGTAAAAAGCGGTGCTATCAAAAAGTTTGTGGTTATGGCGGGCTGTGATGGTCGAGCAAAGAGCCGCGACTACTATACAGAATTTGCTAAGGCTCTGCCGAAGGACACTGTCATCCTTACTGCCGGTTGTGCAAAATATAAATATAACAAGTTGCCTTTAGGCGATATCAATGGCATCCCACGTGTTCTGGATGCAGGTCAATGCAATGATTCCTATTCCCTTGCTGTAATCGCCTTGAAACTCAAAGAGGTCTTTGGGCTTGACGATATTAACGATCTGCCAATTATCTATAATATCGCATGGTACGAGCAAAAAGCAGTTATCGTTCTTCTGGCTCTTTTATATCTTGGTGTGAAGAATATCCACCTTGGCCCTACACTTCCGGCATTTCTCAGCCCGAATGTTGCAAAGGTCTTGATCGAGAACTTCGGCATTGCAGGAATTGGCACTGTGGAAGAGGATATGGAGAAGTTTTTCAGTATTAACGCATAAAAAATACTCCGTCAAAAGAAATAGATCCAACAGGCATAAAGAAACCTCGGAAACCCTTATAAAATGGGCATCCGAGGTTTTCTGTCTGTTATTCGAATCTGACAACGCCTAATCATTTTGTTTTCAGACTTGCTTTCCACCATACACCTTTTCTTATTGATAAATCATCCCTTTATCCACAATCTCCCTCGCACACGCTTGTATATTGAAACGAACCCCATTCAAGTAGGGGACAAACTTATAGGATTTCAAGCAAAATATTATTCAGATAGTGTTTCTATGTCTGGCAAAGAAAATGAATTAAGTGATGCAGTTAAAGGAGCAGCAAGAGCTTATCCTGGTACTACAACACTTTATTTTTATATTAGTCAAGAATTTTCTCCAAGTTCCAAAAAAGATATTGTAAAACCGGCATATCAGACAAATATTGAAAATACTGCACAATTACTGGGGATTACAATTGAGTGGAGAGGTTTAAGTAATATCGAGGCTCAGCTTATGCAGGATAAAAGACTTACTATTTGTAGAAATGTTTTCTCTCAAGTAGATTCTGCAGTTCAGGAATGTTGTGAAAACCTTAAAAAGCATAAAGAAGATATTTTTAATCATATTGGGACACAAGTGTCGTATAATGATAAAACCATTATTCTGGAAAATAATGTGTTTAATATAAATTCTTTTTTGCAGTCTGAGAATCAGGCTTTAGTTGTAGATGGTGAGGCTGGTGCAGGAAAATCTGCACTCATTAAAAAGAGTATGGCTAGTATCGGTCAGGATACGGTTATTTTGGCATTTAGATGTACAGACATGGATGTTTCTGACGAGAGAAATTTTTTGATGACATATGGAACGCTTATAATAGATGAAGTACTAAAGGTGTACGAAGAGACTGAGAATCGTATTCTATATATTGATGCAGTTGAAAAATATTTTGTTTTAGAAAACCAGCAAACATTTGAGGGTTTGCTTCAAATGTTTATTTCTGCTGGTTGGAAAATAATTCTTACCATTAGAACGGCCTATAAAGACTCATTTCATAATTTGTTGCTAAATGAAGTTTGTGTACAATCATATCATGTTAATCTTATTAGTAAGGATTTACTGTATGAACTGTCTATTACACATGGATTCGTATTGCCAAGTGATAAGAAATTGACAGATATACTTCGTGCACCATTTTATTTAAGGTTATATTTGACGCTTGATAATATTGAAGATGCAGAGTTAACGGCTTTGAATCAAGAAGCATTTGAACAAAAAATATGGGATGAAATTATTCGCAATAATAGGAAGCGTAAAAACAACTTGCCAACGAGAAGGGAAAATACATTAGTATTCATAACGAAGGAAATATAATGGCATCACCAGCCACTACATTATCCATAATGGTGGGCTGGATCTGCATGGTCTCTTCGTTCCATTTTCCGCCGAATACCACTTTCTTCTGGTCGATCAAACCACATACTCTGTCGAAATGCTTCTGGTTGATTATTTTTACATAATCGCCATTTTCCGTCGCATTTTCGCCGTACATCTTCACGATCCATTTTTTCAGATAGCCCAAAAATTCATCCTTTACGCTGCGCTCTACCAGAATATAGTCCGGAGCAACGCAGGTCTGCCCACAGTTCAGCAGTTTACCAAATGCAATACGCTTCGCCGTCAGATTCAGCTTTGCGGATTTTTCTACAACACAAGGGCTTTTGCCGCCCAATTCTAGGGTCACAGGGGTCAAATGCTTTGCTGCCTTTGCCATCACTTCTTTGCCCACGGTCACACTGCCGGTAAAGAAGATATAATCAAATCTCTGATCCAGCAATGCCTGATTTTCCACTCTGCCCCCTTCTACCACCAATACATATTCTTCAGGGAAACATTCTCTGAGGATTTTGCAGATGACAGCAGAGGTTGCAGGGGCATACGCAGAAGGCTTTACCACACAGCAGTTCCCTGCCGCAATCGCGCCGATCAGGGGTTCTATGGTCAGCATAAAAGGATAATTCCAGGGAGACATAATGAGTACCACTCCATAAGGCTCTCTAATGGTAAAGCTGTCACTGGAAAACTGTGCAATAGGGCTCAGCACATTTCTTTTTCTTGCCCAGCCATCTATATGCTTTAGCATATAGGACAACTCCGCCAGTGTCATGCCAATCTCACACATATAAGCTTCCGTTTTAGATTTATTCAAATCCTTCCGCAGGGCTTCATAAATTTCTTCCTCATGGGCACGAATGGTACGGCCCAAACGTTTAAGCGCTTCTTTACGAAAGGACAATGTAATGGGTTTTCCCCCTCGAAAGAACTCCCTCTGCTTCTGAATCTTTTCCTGCATCTGCTTTTCCCTCCTTTTTCTCCATAATTTTTTCATACATGATCTCCAACTCCCCAGCATCCATCAAAACAGGCACGGGATAGAGGGGATTGCCCTCGGCTGCCACGTGTTTTGCCATGGCAGGGATATCTTCTTTTCTGATTTCCTGAATCGTTTCTGGGATCTTCATATATTGATTCATATCCTTTATCCACTGGATAAAAGCCGCTGCCACTCTGCGGTCGTTGGTATGTTTTGGTACCATACCGATGCATCTTGCCAATTTTGCCAGCTTTCCATAACAGGCAGGGCCATATTCCTCTAGGAAATAAGGCAGGATGACCGCATTTGCAAGCCCATGGGGCACGCCATACTTGGCCCCCCAGAGAATGGGCAATGGCATGGACATAGCCAAATAGGAACGGGAAAAAGCAATGCCAGCACAATAGGCAGCCTGCAGCATATTTTCTCTTGCTTTCACATTCTGTCCATCATCATAAGCCGTTTTCAGGTTTTTATAAATCAATCTGGTGGCCTGTTCTGCCATAAATCGCGTCTCTTTTGTGGTGCTTCTACCGATATACGTCTCCACCGCATGGGTCAGTGCATCCATGCCCGTTGTGGCTGTGATATTTTTGGGCAGACCTAGGGTCACGTGGTAATCCAATACCGCATATCTGGGAATCAAAGAAAAATCGTTGATGGGATATTTATGCTTTGCGCCGCTGTCTGTGATGACTGCCGCCAACGTTGTCTCGCTGCCTGTACCGGCTGTAGTGAGTACAGCGATGAGCAGAGGTAATTTCTTGCAGATGCGCAGCAATCCCTTCATTTTATGGATAGGCTTGTTGGGCTTTACGATACGAGCCCCTGTCACCTTGGCACAGTCCATGGCAGAGCCGCCGCCAAAGGCAATGATCGCCTTTGTGCCGCTTTCCAGATACAGTGTCCTGGCTTCTTCAATATTAGTAATGGTAGGGTTCGCCACCACCTTGTCATAAACCGCACAGCGAATGCCCCTTGGAATGCCCTGCAATATATCTTTTGTAATGAATCCATTTCATTCTCCTTCTTCGTCTTCTTTTTTCCTCTCTAATTTTTCATCATACCCCCATATCATTTCAGCGTCAACCCAAAACGAAAATGCTCCGCAGGAAATCTCTTTCCTACGGAGCATTCTTTACATTATATTACAAACAGAGCCACCATTCCTAGCACAACAGATGCCGCTACCAACACCTTTGCTGTCAGGAAAGATCTTTCGCTTTTGCCACAAATCTGTACCAGCAGTGCAATCACAGCAAGTGCACCAAACGCCCAGGCGATCAACTGCTCCTTAATATAATTGGTGGGATAGCTATCCGCCGTCATCCATGCGATGACCATGCCCCATACCGCCATAAAGTAAAACACAGCCTTCTGCCCTTTTTCTCCTTTCAAAAGGAACAAAAGCACCAACCCCATCACACTAATGATACTCATTACCATAAATAAAACTAACAATAAACCTAATGCCATAATACATTCCTCACTTTCTTTTTCTTTTCTGAGATCATCATAGCATAGCAGTCTAAAGAAATTTGCCAAGCAATTCTAAAGAATTCTAAAGATGTGACCCATCAACCTCAGAAAGCGTGATCTGGATAGAAAAAATTCCTTGCTCTATGGAAACTTTCACCATCCCGCCATACAAAGCGGCGATACGCCGGATACTTTCCAAGCCGATTTGATTGCTCTCCACCGGAACCGTGCCCGTTTTGATTCCATTCCTTTGGCAGACCCGAAGGCGTTTATCCACAGCATCGATCCGCAATTCCACAGGCTGCTCCCGATCCGCATATTTCTCCACATTAGAAGCAAGATTATCAAAGATCCGCCGCAGCTCCTGAATATCGAAAGATCCATAGAATGCGGGACAATTTTTTGTATCTACGATACAGGGAAACGTATTCTCCAGAATTTCTTCCCATTCTCCCGCAAGCTGCTCCATCAGCAGCTTGCCATCCTCAATGGTTTCTAAATCTCTGCTGCCACTATCCAATAATCTGTCAGTCAGTGCCTTGATCTGCTGGCCTTTTCGTTGCACCAGGGCAATGTATTCCTGCACTTCCTCCTGCTCCAATGTCTCTTTCCGCCCCAAATAATCAGAATAAGATAACATCGCCGTCAGAGGGGTACGGATATCGTGGGAAAGATCACGGATCAACTGTTCCTTTTCCGCCTGCAACTCTGTTTCCAGCTGCCGCAGCCGCCGTTCCGTTTCCGAAAGGAAATTGATGCTTTCTGCCAGTTCCTTCAATTCATTGTCCCCCTCAATGGGCATGGTAAAATCCATCCGATGGGTACGCAGGGCTTCCACCCCCTGAATGATCTCCCTCAGATAAGCCATTTTCTGCCCCAAAAGAAACAAAAACAGGGCAAGAAATAAAAGCACCGCCGACAATAGGCTGAGGCTGCGGATCCCCCCCTGCAACGTCAGCAGCTGTCCTTCTGTCAGCAAAATATCATTTTCAAGGAGATAAGTCGAAGCAATGGCATTTGCCGTCAAATATAAAAAGCCAAAGAAGAATAAAGCAATTGCCGCCGTGATACATAAAAGCCCCATAATCTCTCTGGACAATTTGGGGGTATTTCTTCTTTTTTCACTGATCAACATAATACCCCCGTCCCCAAGCAGTTTTGATATATCTTGGATTTCTGGAATCATCCTCCAGTTTCTTTCTGATATTTTTGATATGCACCATGATAGCACTATCCCCCACCGCATCTTCTTCCCAAATGCTTTGGTAAATGTTTTCCAGAGAATAGATCTTCTTTTTATGGGTGACCAATAATTCCAGTATTTTAAATTCTGTATACGTTAAGACAATGACCTCTCCTTGTCGCAGCACGGATTGGCATTCCAAGTCCAAAATTAGATCCCCAAAAGGGATATGGCTCTTCTTTTCCTCCTGCGCTGGTGCCGTCCCACGGGCACTCCTGCGTAAAATCGCTTTCACCCGCATCAAAAGCTCCATATTGGAAAAGGGCTTGACAATATAATCATCTGCCCCCGCAGAAAAGCCCATAACCTTGTCCGATTCCCCGGAATAGGCTGTCAGAAAAATAATAGGAGCATTAAATTGTTTTCGGATTTCTGATCCTGCCATAAAACCGGATAGTTCCGGCATATTCACATCCAAAAGGTAAAGATCTACCTCCGCCGAAGCCAACACTAATGCTTCCTTTCCATTTTCCGCTGTACAAACTGCATAGCCTTCCCCCGTCAGCAGCAGCCGCAAAATATCCCGGATTTCCTTCTCGTCATCTGCAATCAAAATGCAGATCTTTCCATTCTTCATTTCTGCACCCCTTTCTGATTTTTCTATATTATACAAAATCTCACTTCCGTTTTCCAGCAAAAAGAACCGATTATCTCTTGGGTAGGTCAGATTAGCTCTTGGAGAACTAAGATTAACGTTTAGGTAACCGAAAACAGCGGAAAAATCAGGGTTTATCCGAAGATTTGTTGCAGATGCGTTACAAATCACAAACGTCTTAGCACGATTGAGGACATCTCTCTCACTTCCGGGTGCCACTTGGCATCCGGAAATTTTATTCAAACTGTATCTTGCTTGTTAATTTTCCTATGCTATCAAACATATTTGTTATCTCCTTGGGTGTTTCTGTTTCTAAGCTATCAACGGAACAACAGTCCCAGATAGTAGCCAAATGGCAGATGTAGCCAATTTGTAGCCAATAAAAAGAAAAATCTCTGGAAAACCTTATAAATCAAGGCTTTCCAGAGATATAGCAACTTATTCCAGTTCAATTGTTCCAGGCGGCTTACTCGTCAGATCATAGAATACTCTGTTGACTCCTTTCACCTCGTTTATAATTCGGTTCATGACTTTATTCAATACTTCGTATGGAATTTCTGCTGCCTCGGCTGTCATGAAATCGATTGTCTTTACAGCTCTGAGGGCTACTGCATAATCATATGTTCTGAAATCTCCCATAACTCCTACACTTCGCATATTTGTAAGTGCTGCAAAGTACTGGTTAATATCACGATCAAGTCCAGCTTTTGCAATCTCTTCTCTGTAGATTGCATCAGCGTCCTGAACAATTCTTACTTTCTCAGCTGTTACTTCTCCGATAATTCGGATTCCAAGTCCCGGTCCTGGGAATGGCTGACGAAATACCAGTTTTTCTGGAATTCCAAGTTCAAGCCCAGCTTTTCTTACCTCGTCCTTAAACAGGTCGCGGAGCGGCTCAATGATTTCTTTGAAATCAACGTAGTCCGGAAGCCCTCCTACGTTATGATGAGATTTAATAACTGCGGATTCTCCGCCAAGTCCACTCTCTACAACGTCCGGATATATCGTTCCCTGTGCCAGGAAATCTACTGCACCGATTTTCTTTGCTTCTTCCTCAAAGATACGGATAAATTCTTCACCGATAATCTTACGTTTTGCTTCAGGCTCTGTAACTCCTGCCAGTTTATCATAATATCTCTGCTGTGCATTGACACGGATAAAGTTCAGATCAAACTGACCATTCGATCCGAATACTCCTTCAACTTCATCTCCTTCATCTTTACGCAGAAGACCATGATCTACAAATACGCACGTCAACTGCTTTCCGATTGCTCTGGATAACAGACCTGCTGCAACAGAAGAATCGACTCCTCCGGATAATGCCAAAAGCACTTTTCCATTCCCGACTTTCTCACGGATTTCTTTAATCGTATTCTCTACGAATGCATCCATCTTCCAGTCTCCGGCGCATCCACAGACACCAAGAACGAAGTTTGAAAGCATCTTTGTTCCTTCTGCTGTATGAAGTACCTCCGGGTGGAACTGAATCGCATACAGATTCTTATCTGCATTCTCTGCTGTTGCTACCGGGCAGTCTGCTGTGTGTGCAGAAATTTCAAATCCCGGTGCTATCTGAGAAATATAATCCGTATGGCTCATCCAGCAAATAGTCTTCTCGGATACATCTTTGAACAACTTAGATTCTGTCTTATCAACCAGAACCTCTGTTTTACCATATTCGCTGACCTCTGCCTTCTCGACTTTTCCACCAAGCACGTACATCATGAGCTGTGCACCATAGCAAAGTCCAAGTACCGGAATTCCCATCTCAAATAATTCTTTTGAACAGGTCGGTGCTCCTTCTTCATAGCAACTGTTCGGTCCGCCAGTTAAAATGATTCCCTTAGGATTCATTTCTTTTATCTTCTCAAGATCTGTCTTATAAGAATAGATTTCGCAGTACACATTGCATTCTCTGACACGTCTTGCAACTAACTGATTGTACTGTCCGCCAAAATCAATGACAATTACTAATTCTCTCTTCACAAGATTTTCCTCCTAAATTAAATACGCTAATTTTATTATAATGTACGTCTGTCACCTTGACAAGCAACTTTCTAGCATTCTCTATGTATTCCCACATTTTTCTGAAATTCTCTTTTAAATTCTCTAGAATTTTTTCACATTTTATAAATAATGACTCTGCTTCTACCGAATTTTTTCTTACCTGAATGGCATATAGCAATATCTAACTTACAAGTGCATGCTTTTTCCACTTTCCGCTAAAATAACGGATTCCAAATAATAGTGAACGGAATGCCCAATCGATAATCATACATGCCTTTGCATCACCGCAAGCTCTGAATGTTGCCGGCAATGTAAATGATTCAGCCCAAATCAATATTGCACAAAAGCCATGGAACCAGATAATGTATCTCGTAGCCTCAGATGCAGCTTCTGAAAGATTGTACACTTTTAAAATAAATGGCAATGTGATAAATACAATAAAAATTGTGATTGCCATTCCTATGTGCGTAAGCAGAATTAGTTTTTTATTGTAATATTTTGCCTGTTCATAATCTCCTGCCCCAACACACCTCGCAATTACAGTAGTTACTGCCAAACAGATTGCCTGTCCCGGCAAAATGGAAAATAACGTAATGACATTGCTAACTGCATTTGCTGCAATCGCATAAGTTCCGAATGTGGATACCAGGCTCAGCACCAGAACTTTCCCACGCTCAATATTTTCCTGATCATGCTCCAATCCGGATTGAAACGAAATGTTCGTTCCAGATGTAACGACCATTTATCCTTTAATAATAGTTTTATTATGATAAATGCTGCTACAAATCTGGACACTAGCGTTGGAATCGCAACACCTTCTGTTCCGCAATGAAACCCGTAAATTAAGATTGCATTTCCACTTACATTGATTGCATTCATAAGCAATGACACCTTCATGGATACTTCTGAATTTCCCATTGCCCGAAATACTGCTGCCCCACCATTGTACAATGCGATAAATGGAATAGATGCTGTCACGATCAGAAGATAAACATCTGCATGATGCATAACATCTGCCTCAATCTGTCCGAACACCCCATGCAAAATCCAATATTTGCACGCATATACAAATGCTGTAATGACAAGGGAAATAAATCCCATAGACCACATGAGCTGCGTCGTAGACTTACATGCCTGTTCTTTATTTTTCTGTCCAAGGTACTGTCCTGCAACAACAGCACCTCCTGTTGCCAGCGCTGCAAATATATTAATCAGAAGTACCATAATCTGGTCTACCAATGAAACTCCAGACACCGCTGCTTCACCAACATTTGCGGCCATAATGGAATCTGCCATTCCAACCAGCACTGTTAAAAGCTGCTCAATAATTAATGGTACAATTAAAGACACCAGAGCCTGATTATCAAACAGATAATGACTCCGATCAATATTACATTTTTTCATAATTCAAAAAACTCCTCACCGCACCTATTATACGACGAGAAGTTTTTCCCCACAAGATTAATTTTCTTTTGATCTTCTATAATTAGATCTTCATTCATAAATATCCTGATGACTGCTTATGCTGCAAAGTACTCTGAAATTTCATCAAACAGATCCTGGCAGTTTTCATCGTAAACTTTTAACTCAATTTCTTTGTTGAGTCCCAGATTCATCAGACCTAAAAGTGACTTTGCATCTACAACGGCGCGTCCGCTTTCCAGATCCATATCGTAAGGGTACTTTTCAACTGTTCTAACAAAATTCAGAACGTCTTCAGGGCTCGAAAATATGATTGTTCTCTGACTCATAATGTCATACCTCCTTTGCTGTGCTAAATGTTAGCACAATCGGAGACGGAAAAAAAGAGACAAATACGCCAAAATATTAGCTTTCAAAATCCCTTTGTATGCACAAATCTGATATTTTTAACAATATCTTAACACCGCTTAATGCTGTCTTAGCATATGTTGATGAAGATACTTCTCTTTCGTAGCAAGTCCACCACGGATATGCCTTTCCGACTTATTCTGATCCAACACCTTCCTTGCCTCCCCCGCCAGTGCCGGATTGATCTGCAGCAGACGCTCCGTGACGTCCTTATGTTTGGTCGTTACAATTTAGAATGGTTTCATTTTCTTCTATTAATACTGACTCATCTAAGCCAAGCTCACCAAGCAAGCGTAAATAAATATCTACATTTCCATCTTTATCTACTTCTATCTTCTGAATCAATCGCTTTAACTGCTGATTGGTCATCTGGTGTACATCTGTGATGTCCTCAATCTCCTTAAATGTATTATTTAAAATGTTCTCTAACTGTTCTCCCTTGGTTAAATGATAAGATACTATCTTGAGTTCATTTTCTATCCGTTCCATTTCCTGACGAGACCCGCCAATCTTCTCATTCAACTCTTCACGAGAAATCAGATCATCCGTGTACATATCCATATATTTTTGTCTTGTCTTTTGTAATTTAGCAAGTTCTGCATTTAATTCTTTTTCGTACTCTACATTTTCGTCTTTGGCTTTATATACACGCTGAAATTCATTTACCACATGAGTAATCACTTTTTTCTTTTGTTTCAATACATTTGTAAAATATTCCTGCAAAACTTCAATAAGTTCTTCTTCGTCCACAACCGTTTTATTCGGGCAGCTATCTGCTCCCCGACCATTACGCCCGGAACATACCCAACGCACATACGTATTTTTATAGGTTCGAACTGTTCTTCGGAAAGACCATCCACATTCTTTACATTTAATCAATGTGGAAAATAGATGTTTATTGCTTTGCCGTTCATGACTAAGATTAAATACATCATGTCTGCCTCTTAAAATCTCTTGTGCTTTTTCAAATGTCTCATCTTCTATGATTCTAAGTTCTGGCCGCTCTACAACCATCCATTCTGTCTCATCCTTGTCTCTTCTCTGACCAGTTAGAAAATCACTGACTTCTTGCTTGCCATTGATGATTTTCCCAGTATATATTTCATTTGTTAAAATACGGCAAGTTGCATTCTGACTCCATTTGCAATTTCGTTTTGTCTTATAACCTTTTTCATTTAACATATTTGCAATCTTGGCAGCACCGTATCCTTCTTCTGTGTACCACTTGTAAATCTGCTTTACAACTTTAGATTCTTCTTTATTGATTGCAAGATTAAAATAATCTCCGATTGTTTTGTCATATCCATATACAATATTAGGAACTCGTCCTTTTTCAGCATTCATCTTCTTGCCGAACTTTACACGCTTAGAAGTATTCGCACTTTCTTCCTGTGCCAGAGCACCAAAGATGGTAAGAACAAATTCGCTGTTTCCCATGCTGGTCATATTCGCTGTAAGAAACTGGGTTTCAATCCCCAATGATTTCAGCTTACGGACATTCTGTAAAAGATCCACCGTGTTTCTGGCAAAACGAGAGATGTCTTTTACAACAACCATGTCAAATAATCCATGCTCTGCATCAGACATCATGCGAAGAAATTCTTTACGATTTTTAATTTTAGTTCCGGAAATACCTTCATCTGCATATAATCTTACTAAAGTGTCACCTGTGCGCTTGGTGTATTCTGAGAAGAATTCCTTTTGGGCTTCCAGACTGTTGAGCTGGTCGGCTTTGTCAGTGGAGACTCGACAATAGGCTGCTATGTTCATAGTGTCACCTTTCTGTTATAGTTGTATCGTTCTGTTACATTTTTATTATAACGCGTTTTTCATTATTGTAAACCTAAATAACGTAGGAGCTTATAATATATATATTATAAGCTCCACAGTCATTTCTTTTCATTCACCTACCCTACTTCTTTTACTTCCTTTGTTTGCTGTAAGCTTTCTCGAACAGCTTTTTCTACTTTTTCAGCATTGACCTCCATGAACACGTCCACTATAAACTTGGCGGTTGTTTCCGCTGAATTTGGGTTATGTATTCGATAGTTCAATTTTCTTTTTGCTTTCATCGGAGCACAGCCACCTCCTATCTTTTCTTGCTTGTCCATTACTATGCTCTTTTTCGGTAAAGTAGACCTTGAATGAAACTTTTTCTCCATTCGTCTCTTTTCCCTTATATTTAATAGTATGTAAAATCACGTGAGCTTTTAAAATCAAGCAAGGAAGAGGCTGTTCAAACTCTTCACAAATCATTCATATCGAATGTTAGAATCTATTTTTCTTAAACAGCCCTAAAAAGTAAAAAATACGGCCACCATATAAGGGTAACCGTTTTCTTAATTATCTATCATCTTTTAAATTTATCAACTTCTTCCGCTGTCAGCTCTACAAGCTTTTTGTCTTGTGCCCGTGCATATCTTGCCATTTCACGCAAGTTGACATTACAAAAAGATGGAGTTTCATATGGATTTGGGGATAGTATATCCTTTTTCCTCCAACTACTCATTGGCATTTCTCCATTGTCATAAGCCTCCACAGCATTTTCGCTCATAGAATAACCTACGTAGCCCATATTTTTTTACCTCCTGTTATATTATTTTTTAGGTCTTCATTATTAGTATGGGAAATCGCACGCTAAGTTTGTTTTTTATCACTTTTGTATCATTTCTAACGTTATTCAAAAATGTATCAAAACTATTGACACATTTTCAAAAATAATCTATATTTATAGTACCAAAAGAAATGAACGTTAAATATGATATTAATAAAGGTAGGATAACCATGATAAGAGGCTATTGTAGAATATCACGAAAAAGTCAGAACATTGACCGGCAAATAAGAAATATATTATCAATATACCCTGACGCAAAACTCTATACCGATGCCTTTACCGGCACAAAAATAAAAGGGCGAAAAGCTTTTGAAAAGCTCTTAAAAGAAGTCCAACCTGGTGATACCATCATTTTCGATAGCGTGTCCCGAATGGCAAGAGATGCTGAAGCTGGTACACAGTTGTACTTCGAACTATTTGATAAAAATATAAACTTAATTTTTCTGAAAGAATCTTATATAAATACGGATGTCTATAAAGATACAATCGAACAAACTATCGAACAGACTGGAAATGAAATTGCCGACTTATACATTGACGCCACAAATAAAGTAATTCGTCTTTTAGCAAGGACACAAATTGAAAAAGCTTTTGAACAAGCTGAAAAAGAAGTCACAGATCTCAAAGAACGTACTAAAGAAGGAATCGAAACCGCACGACGTTCCGGAAAACAAATAGGGCAGAAAAAAGGTGCCACATTAATCGTAAAAAAGAAAGCACCTATCAAAAACGAAATTATTAAAAAATCTAAATATTTTAATGGTAATCTGACTGATACAGATTTAATTAAAGTAATAGGTATTTCTCGAAACACCTATTATAAATATAAACGTGAACTATTAGATCGGATTATATAATCTGCATCTTGACACTTTTGCCCAATCCTTCAGCAATTTTCTGTAAAATTTTCAAAGTAAGGATTCGTTTCCCGTTGAGAATTTGACGAAGTTTATATTGTCTAATTCCTGTTATCTTGGTCAATTCTTTCAATGATAAATTTTGTTTTTTCTGTAATTCTACTAACATTTGTACACATGTAATTTCCGGCTGATATTGGGCAAATTTTCTTTTGAATTCTAGTTTATATTCTCGATTTCAACATATTCTTTCAGAGCCATCTCACATCACATCTTGCTTTGGTATACCACTCAAAAAATATATGGCTTTGAACTGTAAAAAGATGCAATAAATCTGTTGCACTAACGACAGGCTTCTGTATAATAATAAGCAAATAGTACTATTTATCATACAACATCAGGAGATAACTTTAAAAATGAAAGACAAATACACGATTTCTGAATTATCCAGATTTTTTAATATCTCAGATCAAACCTTACGATATTATGATAAAATCGGATTATACTGTCCGGCCTATATAGATGAAAAGACAAATTATCGATACTATACTTTTGAACAATTTTATACCTTGTCCTTGATCATACAGCTGAAGAAAATGAACTTCTCATTAAACGAGATCAAGGAATATATTAACGTGAAAGAGGTCGGTTATTTGGAAGATCTTTTGAACAAACAGCAGTGTCGGATTGAGGAACAGATTACGGAATTGCATCATATTAAAGAAAGCAATCAATTGGTCTTAGAGCAGATTCAGTTCCTGAAAAATGTGGAAAAGGCCTCTGAGATTAAAATCATGTACGAAAAAGAGCGCTATGAATATCAAGTCTGTATTAATTTCGAGCAGAAAAACCTATACCAATATATTAAAATTATGTATGATTCATATTTATGCAATTTTGCACATGACCATTCTGTCGGGCACTCCAAAGTAGTCTTAAAAATCAGTAAACGGAACCTGGAACAGCGTAAATTGCGCGTGTACAGCAGTGTTGGTCTTTTTGTTTACAAAGAAGATATCGAACATCAGGAGGATTATGTCATTATTCCGTCGGGAGAATATGCCGTTGGATACCATATCGGCACGTACCGCACCATTCAGTCTTCATATAACAGGATTCTGGATTTTATTACTGAAAACAACTACATAATTATCGGTGATTCACTGGAGACTGCAATTACTGGTATGTCTTTGACCCAAAAGGAAAAAGAATACATCACGAAAATAGAAATTCCAATATCTAAAACAATTCCAATTACATAAACTTGAAAAAAATCGCAATTAGTTGTCGGAATATTCCGACAACTTTTCTTTGTTAAATCATTTCTTCTACAATACTCACGAATATCCTCTAATATAACTGAATCTTATGTAATGTAATTTAGCGTAATTTTTGTAACCTTGTAGTTAGTATAAGGTTTATTCTCTATAAAAAACAGTGAATTTTTCACAAAAAATTTATGTTTTATAGTATTGACTTTGTAGTAAATATATCATGTTACAATCATTGTACATTAAAAACGACAAAAGACGTTATGTGCAAGGAGGTAAACACATGAACACAACAAAGGAATGTAGCCGTAATATGGCAATCGCGAAATTCATTATTTTTTCCTGCCTGGGAATTTTTTTATTTTTCGTCAGTATCAACATTAATGGAGTGAACGTCATTCCTATTCAACACATTATTAACTTTATCAACGCAAAACTGGGCGCTTTCTTACCATACTACACTTTAGTAATGGTTTCGTATGGTGGTATCATGCCAATTATCAAGAAGTCATACAAGAAATCTAAATTTGATTTATTCTTCACTATTGCAAAAGCTTTTGGTATCGTCATTGCGGTTATGGCTATTTTCAATATCGGACCTTCCGCACTCATGCAGTCTGACATGATTCCATTTTTGTTTAACAAACTGGTTATGCCAATCGCTGTTATGATTCCAGTCGTTGGTGTTGCTTACGTATTATTACTGAAATTTGGTCTGGTAGAATTTATCGGAGAATTCATGCAGCCAGTCATGCGTAAACTTTTCAAAACACCAGGAGAAAGTGCTGTTGATGCTCTTGTATCATACACTGGTGGATATGCTTTAGCAGTACTTTTGACAAATGATTTTTATAAAAAAGGTGTCTACACAAGACGAGAAAGTATCATTATTTCAACTGGATTCTCTACAGTATCCACTTCTTTTTTACTGATTATTGCAAATACACTCGACTTAATGGATCACTGGAATTTATATTTCTTCAGTTGTCTGGTTGCTACTGCTGTAGCTACGGCTGTTTGTGCAAGAATCTATCCTATTTGCAAAGAACCAGCGGATTATTATGACAAACCTGCTGAAGTGAAAGCAACTAAAGAAGGTAATCTCTTCGCAAGAGCATTTGAAAGTGGCGTCGATACTGCACAGCACACAGAATCACTTGCAACACATTTGAAAAATTATTATGTTGGTGACGCTATGAAAATGGCTTCTGCCGTTACTGCAAGTATTTTAACCATCGGATTGATTGGACTGATCATCGCAAACTTTACACCAGTATTTACCTGGATTGGATATATTTTCTATCCATTTACAAAATTATTATGTATTCCAGAACCAATGTTAGCTGCAAAAGCTGCTGCAATTGAAATCGCAGAAATGTTCCTTCCAACACTATTAGTAACATCTGCTCCAATTATTACGAAATTTACAATCGCAGTTACCAGTGTTTCTGCTGTACTGTTTTTCTCAGCATCGATTCCAAGCTTACTGTCTACTGATATTCCGATCAAAATGAGAACGATTTTATTGATCTGGGTAGAAAGAACGATTATTTCTCTGATTGTTGCAGCTGGAATCGCACACTTGTTTTTCTAACTCACAATCTGTTTTGGAGGTATTGAAATTGGATAAGTATTTAAATAGAGCAAAAGAATTAGAATCGCAACTGAAAACAGACCGCCGATATATCCACCAAAATGCCGAGGCTGGAATGTGTCTTCCCAATACCACTGCCTACGTTAAGAACCGGCTTATGGAAATCGGATTAGAACCAGAGGAAATTTGTCCTTCCGGCTTATCTGTCCTCATCAAAGGTGATAAGCCAGGAAAAACTATCCTGTTGCGTGCAGACATGGATGCACTCCCAATGGGGGAAAACAATAATCTTCCATTTAAGAGTACCACAAATGCTGCCCATACCTGTGGGCACGATCTTCATACTGCAATGCTTCTTGGTGCAGCGCAGATTTTAAAGGAATCACAACATGAACTCTGCGGAAATGTCAAGCTGATGTTTCAACCAGGTGAGGAACTCTTCCAAGGTTCCAAGACGATGATTGATGCCGGAATTCTGAAAAATCCTGCTGTAGACGCTGCCATGAGTATGCACGTAATCATGGACACTGCTGTTCCATCCTTGTGTTATGGAATTAAAAATAGTTCCGCTTCCTGTGATGGCTTTAAATTAACAATTCATGGATGTGGATGTCATGGGGCAATGCCACATCTTGGTGTAGACCCTATCAATGTCGGAACTCACATTTACAGTTCCTTCCAGAATTTAATTGCCCGCGAGATCGACCCAGCAGAGAGAGTCAGCTTAACATTCGGTGCTTTCCAGTCTGGACAGACTGCAAATATTATTCCAGCTGAAGCAACACTTATGGGAACCTTGCGTACCTTTAATCCCGTTGTAAGAGAGCTACTGGTAAAAAGAATGCACGAAATATGCGATTATGTTGGTAAAGCATATGGTGTAACGATAGATTATGAAGTATTATCTGCAGTTCCAACTGTCTACACAAATCCAGAACTGGCCGAAGAACTGGCAAGTTATGTTGCTGATTTTGCACCAGGCTTTATCGCAGACACTGATTATAAAGTGACCGCTTCTGACGATGTAGCTTTCATCACAGAAAAAGTACCAGCTGTTCATTTCATGATTGGTTGTAGGGTAGAAGGTTGCGAAGCACAGCACCATAACCCAAGTGTGTTATTTGATGAAAATGTCCTTCCTTACGGCGCAGCTGTATTTGCGAAATGCGCAGTAAACTGGCTTCACAATCACTAATCATTCACAAAAATAGGATTAATCAGTTCTTATCGCTGATCAATCCTATTTTATTTTTATCCTTCTTTTTGTATGATTTGGTTCTTGCGGAAACTTCAAACAGAAAGGATACATGAATAGTATCACAAATCTACTCGACCTTGAAGATGGGGCTAGAATACAGATATCGAGCTCACCGATATTCAAATTCAAGATCAAACAAAAACACTTACTCTTTCAACTCCACCTAGGCACGCTTCTATAAACAAATATTAAAAATATTAAAGACCTTCTAAGAATTCTTAAATCATTACATTAATATTTTTCTTCCGAAACAAGACTTGTACTATTTAGGAATAGCTTGGAATGTTCCTTTTAGAGCTAAGACCGGGTCACTATATCGACCTATTTTTTATCCCGTCACTATATTGACCCATACTTTTCACTATTCCGACCCATTCGGGTCACTATAGTGGAAAATTTTAGAACAGTTAGGGGATTGTCCCTTAATTCCTCTGTTTTCCCAGGTAATCCCTTTAAGATACATTGGGCTGGTTTTTATTTTCCAGTTGCAACAAGAAATAGAAAATGGGATTTGTGTACAGAGGTGGGAGGAGGAAAGTTGGGGGATGGGATAGACATATATTAAGTCCTGATTTTACACTCAGGAATAAGACATTATTATGACCTGCTGATTAGGAGGGAGCAAATATTAGAAATAGACAAATATTTTGTATCCTGTTCCATTTTGAGATGGTTTGGGAAAGTTTTGGATAATTTTGCAATACAAACGCCATTCCAAAACACCCCCAAAACTGACCCCATCATTTTAGTACCATTTTATAGCTTAAATAGGTGTTTAAGACAGGAAAAACCTAGCTCAATAGGTAATTTGGTCCAAATCCATAGGTAATTCGTCCAAATCCGTACCTTTTTCGATATAATACCTATATTATTCCTAAATAAGCGGGGTTTTCCAAAAGACCCCGGAAAGAGCCAAAACACCCCGGAGAATCAGAAAAATAACAGCTCCTATGAGCTTGAAAAAGAATCCCTGCAGCCTTACATGCTTACAAGAATTCTTTTTTTCTCATATCTTTATTCTTTCAATGCGTCCAGCATAGTTTGAATACATTCTTTCAACATCAGTCCGTCCCTCAATCCCATTCGATAATAGAACTCATTGAGGTCACTGCACTTATTTGATAAATCTGTTGTATAGTCAAATATTACTTTCCCTTGTTTTGGTGATAACTTCCTTATCAGCTTTTGCATTTTCATTTCCATTTTTGCATTGAAGGGGTCATACTGCTCTCCATCTTTATCCTGATAGACCTCTTCCATTCTTTCTCCGATTAAATCGTTCATGATTTTTTCCATCTTCTTGGTCAGCTCCATCTTTTCGACCTCCTTTTGTCTGTGGTTGATTGTTTTTCTCTTAAAATTCCAAATATTTTTGTCTTAACTTTTTGTTAGCTAAAAGACTCAGATATCTTTTTATCCTTAATCTTCCAATATTATGAACACTTTTGTCTTCTAACATTGACCAATATCTCTCTGCATTCTCCGGAAGCCTTCCAGCTTCCTCATTTTCTTCCGCCAGCGCTTTTAACAATTCAATTGCTGCTTGATATTCAGACTGATCCGAATGATTTAAAAATTCATAAAACATATCCGCAAATGCAAAGATTCTATGATATTTATTGTCGATATCTTTTAAAAGTTTCATAAAGCTTTTCAAAAATTGATCAGTTCGAATTGTTGATTGGGGGGTCTTCTTTAAAATTTCTATATATTTCTTTTTTAAACTTTGAAGCCACAATTCTAACTCATCTGATATTATTACCTCCTTTGTACCATCCCACCAATATAGGCGGTCTGCATCCGTTTCATAAAAGGTTCCATAAGCACTTAAAAATGTAGCGGTAGATATCGGTTCAATTGGTGCATCCATTACTTCTTTTCGATACCCTCGGTCAGCATCTAATTCATATTGCTTTCGTATTTCATCGTCATACACTGTTTCTCCGATATCTTCCCACATTTCCCAAAAATCCTGGTCCACGCATTCGGCTGTCAGATATACGATTACACGAGCTGGCAGGAAAAGTGTATATTCGGCGATTTCTGCCACAGGATCTAAAGGGGTATTTTCATAGGCTTTTCTAACTTTAATCTCCAATTCCAACAAATCCCAGATTCGTTCCTCCGTTGTTTCCGGTTCCTCGTTATCAAAATATCTGAGTATCGATTCTTTGCATGCACAAATATCTTTTACATATTCGTACATTTCAATTTCACCAATTTCCCGCAAATTTTTAGCAAATATATCGATTTCACCCGCCCCCATTTGAATCAATGTTAAATCGATAATATCACATTTATCCAATGCTGATTCCTTTACTCGTGGACATATGTCATGAAGACCCTCTTCAAACATTGACTCTTGATAACTTGAATTTTCGATAACGGCTTGCGCCATCAAGTAGAAAAAATACTTAACTCTTCTTTCCATCGTATATTGATTGCCGAACAAATGGTTAATCCAAGCTGTGTATCCCGTGCAGCCTACCATCTCTGCATCAAGACAAGGCATTCCTAAGGTTTGATCATGATACTCGTACAACGTATATGCTGCCAGCACGGCATTACAAAATTCTTTAATACCTACTTTATTGGTGAATAATTTCCCAGTATTTGAATTGTATCCCGCGTCTTCCCAAACATCGTCTTCGAAATAATTGTAATGAAAAGACGCCCTGCCATTCTCATCTAATTCGATTTCTTTAATCAATCCCAACTCAATTCCGAACATATTGATTACTTCGAAATTCATCATTCCGCCATAATTCAGCAGTTTTAACATCTTTTCTGTAAAATTGTCCCGTTCTTCTTCCGGTATATCCATTCCGCCCGTATATCCTGCATATGTGCCCATATCTTTCACTTCCTCTCTTTAATCTTCATCACAAGTCTCTCCATGCATATTCATCATCGCACGAATTAAAAATTCAGTGCTATGATAATACAGCTTTTGATCACCAAAATCATCAACAATAATCTGATATACAGACAGGATAGCACTTTTCAATTGGGGATTTGCGATAAGCATTGCCCATGCTCCTCCTACTCGCTGGGCTTTGTCAACTTCGACTATAATTTTTTGAATTTGTTCTGTTGCAAATATCTGCCATATATTAAGCACCTGCATAAGCTCCCACCTTTTACCAGAGTCGACTCCCACTTCTTTTAAACCTTTTTCAAACTTTTCCTTGCTCAGTCCACTATTGTTTATTTCTTTCAGCTCTTCCATTAAATCAATAGCGAGGTGGACCGTATCTTTCAATTCTTGATCTGTCATATCTGTCAAAAATTTTCTTTTTTGTAAAATCACTTTATACTGATAGTAGCCATCAGAAATTTTAGCTTTTCGATATTCCCCAACAGTACTTTCATATAATAATTTTTCTAACTGTTCACGTTCATCATCTTTAATTTTTTCAAAAGCCATATCAATATCTCCTTCATTTCATTATTACAAAAATCTACTGGATGCTCCGGATGCAGCCGGTAGAACTTTTGTGCGCTTACTATATCAGCTCTTCAAAAAAAATGTCAAACTTCTGGACAACGAATTTTTAGCCCTTTTAATCCTTGTTTTTCTGTGTGTTTTCCTAACTAAAAGCTGGAAAGCCATAAGTTTTTAACTTACTACTTTCCAGCACCTTATATCTTGCACATATATTTGTTTTAATGGTTATTCTACGATTGATATATCCGTCGGGATATACATTTTATTTTTTGCACTATAAACGAACGCTTTATCATTTAATTTGAAGTGATTAAGCAGATGATAGAGCCTTGGACTTTGAATAATTTTCTTTTCTGAATTTTCAATGTCGACTCTAAATCTGTATTCTCTTTCCTCAATTTTTTTGGGAATAAATGACGATTAATGGGCTCACTCTCGAAATAGATACATAGATAAATCCTTTTACTTCTTTAAATCCTACCAATTCTACTTTTGGAAAATCTAATAATTTTATATGATTTAATTCACTCATGTTTATGCTATCCTATCCTTTCCTTTTTTCTATGTACAAGATATTGTCATGAACAATTTACGTATCAAACTGTTCACTAATAGTATGGAAATTATTTTTATTCTTTCGTTCTTCTGGACAACTATTTTTACATTAAGATCTCAGAGTATATCTTCCCCAAATATCTCCCTTAACGTTTCCTTGATTGATTCCATATTTTCCGCGGCAATAATTCTTTTTTTCTTCGTTTTATAATCCTTTTTCAGCGGTGCATCGTCATTTCGATAACGCCAACTGTCGATACAAAGGATTTTAAAGATTTGACGATGAATATCATATGGTGATTCTCCTGAAGCTTCCGCTACCTCGTCGATCAAACTGACCAGTTCATATAGTCCCGATTTTTGCTTTATATACTTCAACTTTTTCTCTAATGTTTGATCTTTTGGACGTTCTTTTCTTAAAAAACCAAATTGATGATTTTCCCGAATCTTTTTTAAATCTTTTGTATAAATCGCATCTTCCATTTCCGGTATTTGCACGAAATTATAGTAATGTAGTATCCGAGATGCAAGAAAGGCTGGAAGATCATCTACACTACTTACTTCTCGAAGCATTCGCTCAACAAGATCTTTCGCATCTTGTCTTAAAAATACTACTTCGAATCGAACCCAATTTTTGCACTTCGATGCTTCTTTTGCTCGGAATGAATTATTTGATATTGCTTCTTCTTTTTTATCATAAATTCTCATATAATGCCCGATATTTCCTCTGTAAGATCCGATTGTAATTGTGTTACAGCTATTCCCATTCCAAATAGTTGTTGGTGCTTTTCGATATGATGCTCGTCCACTTGAATCCTTTATGCATAATGTGCCTTCACGAATATTTCTATTTATCGAATCAGGTTGAACACATTTAGGATAATTTTGATAATCTGCTGTTAAATCAATTCGATTAGCCGTTACCTCATATTCTTCACACTGAATCCTCTTAAGAAATGTTAGAAAATCCATTTCCACATTTTTATTCCAAAATGCATACTTGTATTCTGCCCATGCATGCGCAGAAAAATGGATACGAATTCCTAAATCAGACTTTACATGATTCCATTCAACTAAGACTTTACAACCTATATTCGCACATATATATATCGCCTTGGTATATCCCCGGCTACACCCATGTGTCTCCTGTGACTCTATCCAATGAATCTCCCTAAATTCTGCTTTTTCAACAAAAATATCTATCACTTGTTTTGCCATGGTATTCCAACTTGATGATGTATTACAATATATCTTCAAGGTAAATTGATCAATGCCTACCATTAGTTTTTGCTCCTGTCGCATATGTTCCTCCTTTTCGTAACGTTCGTTATTACTTTTGTTCATTAAACTTTTTCCCTTTGTTATTAGTTTGCTAAAAAGGAGGTTCATTTTGTTTTTGCAATATCTATTGTAGTCATTTTTATATTTTAAGAATTTACTATAATTATTTTATAAATATATTTAATTTTGTAAGAATATATTAGTATATTTTTAAATGTTTTTTATATTTTAAAATAAATTCACAAAAATAAGGATTGCAAAACTATATTTGTAATTGCAATCCTCATCTTTCACTTATTTTATTTTCCATGTAATACGTTCTATTTTGTTACTACCATATGTATCGTGCTCTTGCTCATTCCGAATTTCTTCGCAGTCTGCCGGACAGTCGCTTTATTTTCAATAATATAATATGCGATTTCCACCGCCCGCTCTTCAATATAATCCTTCATAGAAAACCCCTGCATAGTTTGTTTTTTTACAATCTATGCAGGGATGTGGTGATGTATGTCTGCTTCACCCTTTCCTAGAAAAATACGCCTTTCACAAATATCTCGATTCCAATACCAGTCAGAATCACTCCACCTAAGACATCTGCTTTTCCGGCCAGCTTTGTTCCTAATGTCTTTCCAAGATATAAGCCTGTCTCACATATCGCAAATGTCACAACTGCAATGATAATGGAACAGACCAGCGCCATAACAAATCCATAATCTGCAATAGTAAATCCTACAGATAATGCATCAATGGATGTTGCAATTCCCTGCAGCATCAATACTGCGAAACTTAATTTTTTTACTTCTTCAATTTCTTCTTCGCCTTTTGCTGATTCCCATATCATGCTTCCGCCAATATAAAGCAATAGTATTAATGCAATCCAAGGGATACATTTCTGAAACTGACCAAATAGCTGCACAATTGTATGTACGCAAATCCAACCCACCATAGGCATCAGAAACTGAAAAAATGCATACACTCCTGCAATATAGGCCATACGAGATTTCTTCATCTTTTTTTCATTCATTCCATTCGCAAGTGACACAGAAAATGCATCCATTGCCAACCCCACTCCCAAAAGAGCGCTGTTCATAAAAAACAAAAAATTCCAGTTCATCGTTCATTTCCTCCTATATAAAAACCAGGTACAGCTGTCTGCCATACCTGGTCAATACTTCCATATAAAGAGAGTCCACGTATAAGCTTTACAGCCATACGTGAGTCTCACAAATTAAAACAAGCCAGATCTAAAAGATCAGTATGTTGACTTGTTGCGTTCAGAATCCGTTTTCATCTGATATACGCCTGCTACTCCCTCACAAATCATAATCTTTTACAAGGAGACACGATAACATAATTGATAAATTTTGTCAATAAGCGTGTCGTTTATTGACAGAATTTATTTTCTGCAATTTATTTTCTGATGCTTTATTTTCTGAACTTATTTTCTGAAGACATTTATGAAGCTATCCCTTTTTTCCATATACGAACTTCAAAGCCAGTGATTCTTTCGGGCATGATGCCACACATTTTCCACATCGGATGCACTCTGCAGAATTGGGATTCTTCACTGGATCTACATCCATTGGACATATGTTATGACATTTTCCACAGGAGACACAAGTTTTTTTATTGCATTCCATATGGTAAATGCTGACTTTATTCAGTAGTCCGTAGATTGCTCCAAGTGGACACATGACTTTACAGAAGAACCGGCAGACAGACAGGCAGCCGATTAAAGTTATGATCAAAATACATGCTTTCACAGAAAACAGTGCTCCCAGTATTGCGCGTAACTCCGGGTGCGTACTTAAAAGTGGAATTCCACCTTCCAGCGTTCCTGCCGGGCAAATGTATTCGCAAAACGCCGGGCTGCTCATTCCCAGCTCATTGACCATCGTAACCGGCATGATAACGACAAACACTGCCAGCAACACATATTTTACATAAGTAAGCCATTTCCATAATTTTTTCTTTGGAAATGGAAAGAACCACTGACTGCCTGGATGGCTCCAATCGGACAGGCAAGTCTTGCAGCCGGACAGGAATAACAGTTCATTCCGGGATTGCAGAACTGTTTCCATCTTCCTTTATAAATCTGACCTGATACGAAATTTCCAATATATGTATTCGAGCAGCCAAATGCCGCTACTTGAACAATTTTTCGTTTCATTTCCTGATTAATCTTCATATCACTTATCCTAGCCCAATACATTCCAGGCAGATATTCACCGCCTTGTTAAATATGATAGCTGTTTCTCCCCGGCTAACACCATATATAATCATAACCGCCGCCACGCAGAGACCTAATACCTGCACTGCAATCTTGTTATTTCTGCTCATTCAAATAATCCTCTACATGCTGTTTGTATTCTTCTACCTTCGCACCTACAACAGCTTCTCCTACAACTTTTCCGTTTTTATCAATAAATACTGTTGTCGGAACGCCTGCCAATTTATTAATGAACTGGTCAAATGCTCCCGGTGCAATAACATTTTCATAAGTTACACCCGTTTTTTCCACAATCTGCTGTGCCAGTGCATATTCGTCAGAATCTACAGTTTCTACATCTACGATTGCTCCAAGCATCTGTACGTTGTCAGTCATTTCCTCATTCCACTTTGCAAGTTCCGGCATCTCATCGATACAAGGATTGCAGAATGTTCCCCAGAAATTCACGACTGTTAAATCTGCCTGTGAAAAGATATCATTGGTGACTGTATTGCCTTCCAGATCTGTCGTAGAAAATACATTTACAGCAGACGGAAATGAAGCATTATTTCCCATAGTTGTAACAATCGAATTCACTTGTCTCTTCTCCTTATTCTTGGAACCACATGCGACCATACTAACACAGAGCGCAGTAATCAGCAGTATGGAACATAATTTTTTCATTTTACAAATTCCCTTCTTTAATCAATCGGCTCTATCTCTGAAGATTCCGAGAATAATAACAAAAAAGAAAATTAGTCTGTTAAGAAATCTTTTCATCTCCGCAAAGATTTCTTGCAAAGCGTACTATAAAAACGCTCATATCTCATATTGAGGTCTGAGCGTTTTTACTATTCATCTACTATACCTTTTACTGTGCTTTAAATTTCGTACCTACCGGAACTCCTTCGATAATATCATAGAGTGCTGCCGGGTTCTTTCCATTCGTAATAATGGTGTCGATTCCCTGCGAAGTTGCAAGTGCTGCTGCCTGGAGTTTTGTACGCATTCCTCCTGTTCCGCGTCTGGATCCCGCACCTCCGGCAAGCTTGTACACTTCGTCGTCAATCTTATCAATCTCTTCAATCAGCTTTGCATCTGGATGAAGTCTTGGATCACAATTGTAGAATCCATCAATATCTGAAAAAATCACTAATTTGCTTGCGCGGCACAGAATCGCTACTACAGAAGACAGCATATCGTTGTCTCCAAAAAGTCGGTCATTAGATTCAATCTCCGTATAGCTTACAGAGTCATTTTCATTTACAATTGGAATGGCTCCCATCTCTAAAAGTGCGTCAAATGTATTGATCAGATTGTCTTTTTTCTCTTCCTGTTCAATATCTTCAGCATTCAGAAGAATCTGACCGATCGTCTTATCGTAATCTCCGAAGAACTTATCATACAGGAACATGATACTGCACTGTCCAACTGCTGCGGCTGCCTGTTTGTGGCGCATACTTGTCGGCTGAGTCTTCATTTTTAATTTATTTCTTCCAACTGCAATTGCACCGGAAGATACAAGGATCACTTCATATCCCATATTCTGGATATCTGACAGCACACATGCCAGTCTGTCAAAACAACGAAGGTCACTCTTTCCAAGCTCATTTGTAAGTGTTGATGTACCAACTTTAACAACAATTCTGTTCTGATAAGGTTTCATAATAAAAATCCTCGCTCTCTCTTGCATTTCATCTGCGTTTAGTTTACCATAGAGCTACAGATTACAAAAGCGTATCTTTCTCATATGTATCATGAGTTTTTCTCATGTATTGATATTTATACAAGATTAGTCAAAACACTGTATAATGCGCGTCCATGAAGCAGGTTCTCGAAGGCACGCTCACGCTACAGCAAATCTATACTTCGCGACGCATCATTATGATAAAGATACCGTCCTGACTTTTTCAAATTGAAAGGAGGATTTTTAAGTAATCGATAACATTGATATTAGTGATTAAATGTGTTAAAGAATGATTGTAGACCAATGTATTGAAGATTATGGCAGTGGTTTAAACTATAACCGTAAAAAGAACTTGTACAGGATATTGTATCTATACTTCATGTTTTTTCCTGTAGATTGTACGGACTTCGTAAGTATAAAAAACAAATAGAAAGGGATAAAGAGATTGCTAAAGAGCTTCAAGACGGAAATCAACCCAACTGAAGAACAGAAAGCCCGAATCCGCAAGACGATAGGCACTTGCCGATATGTTTATAACTTCTACCTTGGTCACAACAAAGCCCTGCATGATAATGGTGAAAAGTTTATGACTGGTAAGAGCTTTAGCCTATGGCTTAACAACGAATACATTCCAGATAATCCTGACAAAACATGGATCAGGGAAGTGTATTCAAAAGCCGTAAAAAAGTCTATCGAAGATGGATGTGCTGCTTTTACAAGATTTTTTAAACATCAGAGTGATTTTCCTAAATTTAAAAAGAAAGGTAAATCTGATGTGAAAATGTATTTCGTCAGAAATAACCCAAAGGATTGTCAATGCGAAAGGCACAGACTTAAGATTCCAACTCTGGGCTGGATCCGTATCAAAGAAAAAGGATATATCCCAACAACAAAGGATGGATATATGATCAGAAGTGGTACAGTGTCTGTTAAGGCTGGCAGATTTTATGTTTCTGTTCTTGTAGAGATTCCCGATGTCAATATTAACAATAACTTAAACGAGGGAATCGGTATAGACCTCGGGCTAAAAGATTTTGCTATTATTTCAAATGGAAAGACATACAGGAACATCAACAAATCGGCAGGATTAAAGAAACTTGAAAAACAACTGATCCGGGAACAGAGAAGTCTTTCCCGAAAGTATGAAAATTTAAAGAAAGGAGAGTCCACTAAAAGAGCAAATATACAGAAACAAAAGCTTAGGGTACAAAAACTTCATCATAAAATGGATAATATCCGTACTGATTACATTAACAAGACAATCGCTGAGATAGTGAAAACCAAACCGTCTTACATAACGATTGAAGATTTAAATGTAAAAGGAATGATGAAAAACAGGTGTCTTTCAAAAGCTGTTGCATCTCAGAAGTTTTATGAATTTAGAAAAAGGCTTAAAGCCAAGTGCGATGAAAAAGGCATTGAATTAAGGGTAGCAGATAGATTTTATCCATCTTCAAAGACATGTCACCATTGTGGTTCTATCAGGAAAAATTTAAAGCTTTCAGATAGAATTTACAGATGTGAATGTGGCTATGTTGCAGACAGGGATCTCAATGCGGCACTTAATTTAAAAGATGCTAAAACTTACAAGATTGCATGATTAAAAGCAAATGTAAGTATGTACCGAAGGCTATTTCGGGAATTAACGACTGTGGAGTGTACAAGAACCTGTGAGTAGCGTATTGCCTGCAATCGTCAAAACATACACAATGAAGCAGTAAGAAGTATTCGTGAGGACTTCAATTTCTCGATGTGTTTGAGTATATTTAAACATATTTTGAGTGGCAGCCCATATGGACGTCAACATACAAAAATACCAGGCCTTTCTTAAGGCTGTTGAATATGGCAGTTTCACAAAAGCTGCCGAAGCACTCTCCTACTCCCAGTCCGGGATCAGCCGGATGATCGGAGATCTGGAACAGGAATGGAATATTATTCTTCTGGAACGCGGCAGGGGTGGTGTCCGTCTGACTTCTGATGGACTGAGACTTCTTCCTTACGCGCAGAATGTCTGCGCCGAATACAAAAAGCTACAGATGCAGGTGGATGAGCTTCATGGCCTGCAGTCTGGTCTGATTCGAATTGGTACATTTTCCAGTGTTGCCACACATTGGCTGCCGAATATAATCCAACAGTTTCAGAAAGATTTTCCGAATATTGATTTTGAACTTCTACTCGGTGATTACGCCGAAATTGAAAATTGGATTGTTTCCGGCCGGGTGGACTGTGGATTTTTACGCCTCCCGACAATAAATCCTGAACTGGAAACTATTTTTTTAGAAGCTGACCCGCTGATGGCTGTTATACCTGAACATCATCCACTGGCAGACTGTAAAAAATTCCCCGTTCAAGAACTGGTATCTGCTCCATTTCTCCTTCTTTCCAGAGGAGCTAATTCTGATGCCACAGACATCTTTAGTAATTGTGGGTTGAATCCGAAGGTACATATTATGACATGGGATGATTACGCAATTATGTCCATGGTCGAAAAGGGGCTTGGCATCAGTGTGCTTCCACAACTGATTCTGCAACGAATCCCTTATCACATTCTTACAAAAGAATTAGATGTTCCAGCTTACCGCCGTGTAGGGCTGGCTCTTAGAAGCAAGAAAACCGCTTCCCTTGCGGTAAAGCGGTTTCTCGAATATCTGCAGTACAGATAATTATTTTTCCATATTTTTAAAGCTGATAAAATGATAACTCTCTAAAATCTGAAAATATTTCACAATTCTTGGATACAGCGGCTCTGCTGCTTCTCCAAAATGTTCTTTCTGAAGGGTGGCCAGTTCCATCACTGTCCGCTCCCCGTCAATCAACGGCCACAGATAACTTCCCTGCACATCCAGATGAACTTTCGTCGTCTGTGGTCTGCGGAAATATGTCTGTGCGATCCGATTGAAAAAGCCTTCATTCTTCACTTCTAATACAACCCGTTCCCGACGGTCTATATGCCAGCCGAGTTTTTCCGGTCTCACCGGAATCAGGTCAAGATAATTGATCTGCTGCTTATTTTTCTTATTCTTTTTCATTATTTCTCTTTACTCTTTTTCCAAAGAGAGAATTTCAGAAGGCATAAGATCATGATAACCATCAGTACAACTCCACCGATGTTACCAAAGTTTACACTTTCTCCGATACTTACGTTAATTCCAAATACTGCGAAGATTGCAAGCAGGATTCCTACAAGTCCTTCTCCTGCGATCATACCTGCACAATACAGTGTTCCGTCTGTTGTCTGCTTTGTCTTTGTCTCCTCGTCACCATTTTTACAACGATCCATGAACATACGAACAACTCCACCGATCATGATAGTTGCATTCAGGTAGATTGGAAGATAAAGACCGATTGCAAATGGCATAACCGGTACTCTTAAGATCTCAAGTGCAATTGCTAAGAATACTCCGATAAATACCAGGTTCCATGGAAGGTTTCCACCCATGATTCCCTCTACGATCATCTTCATCAGTGTTGCCTGTGGTGCAGGTACTTCTGCTCCGCCGTATCCCCAGGCTGCATTCAGAAGATACAGAACTCCACCGATTGCAAGACCAGATACAACAACTCCGATAATTTCACCCATCTGCTGTTTCTTAGGTGTTGCGCCAAGCAGGTATCCTGTCTTCAGATCCTGTGATGTATCACCGGCGATAGCTGCTACGATACAGATAACTGATCCGATTGCAATAGCTGCTGTCATACCGTCGATTCCTGTCTTACCGCTTGCTTTGATTGACATTGTAGCAATCAGAAGTGTAGCGATAGCCATACCGGAAACCGGGTTGTTAGAACTTCCCACAAGACCTACCATACGGGAGGATACAGTTGCAAAGAAGAAACCAAATACTACGATAATTGCTGCTCCAAGTAATGTTACCGGAATTGCAGGCACTACCCAGATGATAAGAATCATAGCTACGATTCCGAACAGGATCATCTGCATTGGAAGATCCTGAGCTGTACGAGCTGTATTGGTATTCTTTCCACCTTTCATGCTCTTAATAGAGTCACGGAATGTTGTAATGATCAGTGGCAGAGATTTGATCAGGGAGATCATTCCTCCTGTAGCGATTGCTCCTGCACCGATATATTTTACATATGTACTCCAGATTTTTGCTGCTCCGCCAGCTGCATAAAGATCAGCAATTGTTTTTCCTACATCTGCCGGATAAAGCCATGTATCTGGTCCGAACAGACAAATCAGAGGAATGATCACCATCCAGCCGATTACAGATCCTACAAACATGTAGGAAGCGATCTGTGGTCCTACGATATAACCAACACCGAGAAGTGCCGGATATACTTCCATACCAATCTCACCTTTGAATGACTTAAATGCAAATGCTACGTCAGACGGAAGTACTTTCAGTCCGTCTACAACGAATTTAAATGCTGCTGCGAGTCCCATACCGGAGAATACTGTTGAAGCATTGGCTCCTCCTTCTTCTCCTGCCAGAAGTACGTCTGCACAAGCAGTTCCCTCTGGGTAAAGCAGTGTCTCATGCTCTTTTACGATCAGCGCATTACGAAGTGGTACCATGAAGAGTACTCCAAGGACTCCACCACAAAGTGCGATCAGTGTAATCTCTACAAGACTTGGCATATCGCACAGGCCCTCTTCTGCCCAAAGGAACAGAGCCGGCATTGTAAAGATGGCTCCTGCTGCCAGAGACTCTCCGGCGGAACCGATTGTCTGAACCATGTTGCTTTCCAGAATGGAATTACGCTTCATGATCACGCGGATCACTCCCATAGAGATAACTGCTGCCGGAATAGACGCAGATACAGTCATACCTACACGAAGTCCTAAATATGCGTTTGCTGCACCAAAAATTACAGCCAGAAGCATTCCCATTACAATGGAAGTTACCGTAAGCTCCGGCATAACCCTATCGGCCGGGATATACGGTTTAAACTCATTCTTTTCGTTCATTTCCCTCTCACCTTTCTTCTTGAGTTTACACGCCCTTCCGTGAGCGTGCTTTCTTTATTATACCTAAATAATGCATATAACTCAAGCTTATATTACACTTCTACTTGTGCAATTTTATACATATATTAGTATAATTTTCCAATTATTCTATTAAAAGTACAAAAAAAGCACCGATGAATCATATGTTATCTGATTAATCAGTGCTTTCTTGTCAATTGTCTAATGGCATTAATCCTTGATTGATGTATTTTATTCTTTCGTTATATTTATTTTCAATCTCCGATTGATTCATTTTATTCTTAATTATCTGTTTTCTGGATACAGTTATCTACCAGCCAGTCTTTTACCAGATCTGTGAGCATTGCCTCTTTTAAAGTATCTTTTGAATATGCCTCTTCCATGGCGTCACCATCTTCGAATCCATATGTCTTAGCATACTCTTTTAACATCTTCTTGTATGTCTTGTCATCTAATTTAATCTTCTCTTTGTCTGCAATAGCCTCAGCGATCATAGTCTGCTTCTCAGACTCCTGAGCTGCCTCTTCCACTTTCTGCTCAAAACTCTCTACTGTATACTGGCCAGAAGATGTAATGTAAGTCTCATAATCAGTTCCCTGACTCTCTGCATAAGACTTGTAAGAATCAATCAGAGAATTCTTCATCTCGTCAATCTTCTCCTGCTGTTTCTTAGAGTACTTCTGAACAGTTGTGTTATCTACGACTGCCTGCCATGCCTCTGATTTCAAAGTACTATCATAGTCTTCCTGCTTCTGATCTTCCAGTGTCTTTTTAATCTCTTTCTTATATTCTTTTACAGTCTTAGAACTTTTAGAATTATTCACAACCCACTCGTCTGTCAGTTCCGGTACATTCTGCTCTGAGATAGAATTTACAGTAATCGTAAACTGACATGCTTTTCCTGCAAGATCTGTTGACTTATAATCGTCTGGGAATTTTCCGTCCCATACAAACGTCTCTCCCACATTATGTCCGATAATGCTGTCTTCAAATCCATCGATCATCTTTCCAGAACCCAGTTCCAGTGAATAGCTATCAGAAGAGCCTCCGTCAAATGCTTCTCCGTCAATGGTTCCTGCAAATGCGATATCTACAGTATCTCCCTTCTGTGCTGCGCGGTCTGTCACTTCTGTTGTCGTTGCAGAGCTTGTAAGCTGAGATTGAATATACTGTTCTACATCGTCATCTGTCACTTTTTCCGGTTTAGCTACTGCGCTTACTTCTACGCCTTTATACTGTGTGATTTTCAGATTGTCTGTCTCTAATCCTTTACTTGCCTGGCATCCCACAAGAATCATGGGAGCTGCAAGTGTTGCACAGAAAAGTGCTGCTAATCTCTTCTTCATCTTCTTACCCCTTTAAAACTTCGTTTTATAATTTAAAATTACTTTTCACGCTCGAAAAAACGCTACTTTTAGTTATAACACATTTCCCAAATGTTGCAAATACTTTTCACATATATTTCATAATTGCACGCGCAGTAACTGACGTTTTTCCTTGCACTTCCACTTAAAGAATGATACAATGGGATTTGTGTAAATGACATTAGATAAATATAGGAGGGTTACTCGTGAGTACATTATCGATTGTTTTACTGGTAATTTTAGTCGTACTGATAATCGCTTGTGTTGTGCTGTATTTTCTGGGTAAGAAAGCCGAAAAAAAACAGGCTGAACAGCAGGAGCAGTTAGATGCTGTTGCACAGACAGTATCTATGCTGATCATCGATAAGGGCAAGATGAAGTTAAAGGATTCTGGTCTTCCACAGATTGTCATCGACAATACTCCAAAGTATCTCCGCCGTTCTAAAGTTCCGGTTGTCAAGGCGAAAGTCGGACCGAGAATTATGACACTGATGTGTGATGCTCAGATTTATCCGCTCATTCCTGTTAAAAAAGAAGTAAAAGCAACAGTAAGCGGTATCTACATTACCGGCGTTAAGGGCGTGCGTGGTGCACTGGAGACACCAGAGAAGAAAAAAGGATTTTTTGCCAGATTTAAAAAAGATAAAAAATAAAGCATAGAAAATAAAATCCAAAAAAAGAGGCTGTTTTTCACAGCCCCTTTTTTATACTCATTTTTTTATCCTTCTTATTCATTCGCTTCTATCAGAATGCGGATATCGCAGTCTGCGGCCTTGTCTCCATTAATATCCAGAGAATATCTGACTTGAAGTTCGATGCGCTCCTCTTCAATCTGTATATCCATACCTTTCGTATATGTGCCAAGAAGCAGATCTCCGTATGGAGTCTGATATGGAGTCACATTAATCTTATCGGTCTCAAATACCATATGCGAATTAGTAATTCCGCTTTTTGTAATATCTAAAAGCCTTCCTTCATCAATTTTGATCCGATTCTTGATCGTCCCCGGAATTCCCTCTACGATCTCATCATAAACTATGTAATGTTTCCCATTTTTCAGATAATAGGTGGCAGGAGTTGTCACCTCTATGGAGTTTGCCTCATTACTATTCTCCTCCTGCACCATCATCACACTGTCATCATAATGAAGTCCGGATATTGTAACTAATACATTTTTCGTCATAAATCTTTATCTTTCCTCATTCTCGAAGTCCGGCGGACATCATCACTTCTATTCCTGCCGGCTTTACAGAGAAAGCTTCTTGGAAATCTCGTACTGATATTCAGGGATTCCTTTCTGCATTCCAAGTGCTTCCTCAATATCAAAATCTACATATTCACCGTGTCTGTAACCTACGATACGGTTTGTCTTTCCTTCTAAGAGAAGATCTACTGCCATGGATCCCATGATAGATGCATATACACGGTCTTTACATGTCGGGCTTCCACCACGCTGCATATGTCCGAGGATAGTTGCTCTTGTCTCCATGCCCGTTCTTTCTTCGATTGTCTTTGCAAGATTCACAGAATCACCAACACCTTCTGCATTGATGATAATGTAGTTCTTCTTACCTCTTTTTTTAGACTCTTTTATATCATCGATAATATCATCAATATCATATCCTTCTTCCTCAGGAAGGAGAATACGTTCAGCTCCATTTGCAATACCGCACCACAGAGCCAGGTATCCTGCATCACGTCCCATAACTTCAATAATAGAACATCTGCTGTGTGAAGTAGATGTATCACGGACTTTATCAATTGCCTCCATAGCTGTATTTACCGCTGTGTCAAATCCGATCGTATACTCTGTACAATCAATATCAAGATCGATGGTTCCCGGAACTCCAATCGTATTCACTCCAAGATATGCAAGTTTCTGCGCTCCACGGAAAGATCCGTCTCCTCCAATTACTACCAGACCGTCAATTCCATACTTTTTACAGATAGCTGCTGCTTTCTGCTGACCTTCTTCTGTAATCATCTCTTTACAACGGGCCGTCTGAAGAATTGTACCTCCACGCTGAATAATGTCTGATACATCTCCTGCGTCCAGATCGATGATTTCCTCATTGAGAAGTCCCTTATAACCTTTTCTGATGCCTCGTACTTTCACACCTTTTCCAAGTGCAGTTCTGACAACAGCACGAATTGCCGCGTTCATTCCCGGAGCATCTCCTCCACTTGTCAATACACCTATTGTACGAATGATTCTTTCTGCCATGATTCTTCTCCTCCATCGTAGAGTTGCTTTTCACCTCTTTGATCAGCAACATATTTATTTCGTTATTTATTTAACCCTTCACGCTACATTGTATATGAATTGCCTTAGCTTTTCAATGGTTTTTCCACCACTTTTACGCAAGATTCACCAAAATAATTCATAAGCCTGCTTAGTAATCCAGGTTCTATATTCACATTTCGGTTAGATGGAAGGCGTTTTACCGCCCGCTCTGCCTTACAATATACTATCACTTCATCATTTCCATCGGAAGATGTAAGCATATCATATAGCATCTTCTCTCCCTGAAGAAATGTTTCTTTATCCGGATACTGAATCCAGAGTTCCTGTTTCTTCTGTCCAAATGGAATGACTTTCTCACAGATCAGTTTGCTGGAGGCTTCATCCTCTTCTGACACCCGTCCCTTAACAAAGACAACATTTTCCTCTTCCAGATATTGATGATAGCGCTCATAATCTCTTGGAAATACAACGACTTCTACTGATCCCATAATATCTTCAATCGTCAGGAAACACATGGTCTTATTATTCTTCGTGTATTTGATTGTCTTGCTCGCAATGATTCCACCAATGATCTCTGTTGCGCCATCACTGACTCTTGAAAATCCCAATTCCTCATCAAACTGGAAATCCTGTGTCGTTTTGGAAATGCCTTTTCTCCACTGCTCCTCGTACTCTTCCATCGGATGTCCGCTTAAGTAGATTCCAAGCACTTCTTTTTCGAAAGCAAGTTTCGTAGACTTCTCGTATTCACCTACATTTGGCAGTGGAATATCGAACTCGGATTTCTGTTCTTCTCCTACAATGTCAAAAAGAGACATCTGACCTGTCATGGAATTTTTCTTCTCCCGGTTCACCTGGTCGAGAATCTGTACATAGATGACCATGAATTGCTTTCTTGTTCCTCCAAGTTCGTCAAATGCACCGGATTTGATAAAGTTCTCAATCGTTCTCTTATTGATATCTTTTCCTGACATCCGCTCAATGAAATCTTTCAGATTCTTAAACTCTCCGTTTACTTTCCGCTCTGCAACGATTTCTTTGATGACTGGTCTGCCGATGCTCTTGATCGCTGCCAGTCCGTACCGGATACTTCCGTTATCTGCAGAAAAGCTGCTGTAACCATGGTTAATGTCCGGCGGCAGAATCTTGATCCCCATCTGGCGGCAACTGTAAATGTACTCGGCTACCTTTCCTGGATTATCAATGACTGAGGTCATAAGAGCTGCCATATACTCTACTGGATAATAATATTTGAGCCATGCTGTCTGATAAGAAACGACCGCATATGCTGCCGCATGGGATTTGTTAAACGCATACTTGGCGAAATCTGTCATTTCATCATAAATCTTATTGGCAGTCTTCTCGTCAATACCATTTGCAATACAGCCTGGTACCCCTTCCTCCGGATTTCCGTACACAAAATTCTGGCGTTCCTTTGCCATGACATCGGCTTTCTTCTTAGACATAGCGCGGCGCACAAGGTCGCTTCGTCCAAGGGTATATCCTGCCAGATCACGCACAATCTGCATCACCTGCTCCTGATAGACGATACAGCCATAAGTTGGCGACAGGATCGGCTCTAGCTGTGGGCAGTCATAGGTGATCAGCTCCGGATGTTCTTTTCCTTTAATATACTGAGGGATAAAATCCATCGGCCCCGGACGATACAGGGAAATTCCGGCGATAATATCTTCCAGGCTCTGCGGTTTCAGCTCTTTCATAAAGTTCTTCATTCCTGCACTCTCTAACTGGAACACACCGTCTGTCTTTCCCGTTCCAATAGAATCCAGTACTGCTTTATCGTCAAAATTAATCTTGTTAATGTTGATCTCTTTTCCGGAACTGTAGCTTGCAAGCTTCTCTGCATCCCGGATTACCGTCAAGGTGCGAAGCCCCAGAAAGTCCATTTTCAAAAGTCCCAGCTCTTCCAGCGTGGTCGCTACGAACTGAGTCGTTACAGATCCATCTGATCCAAGTGACAGCGGCACATATTCTTCTACCGGCTTCTGGCTGATAACAACTCCGGCTGCATGCATGGAAGTATGTCTTGGAAGTCCTTCCAGACGCATGGACATGTCAATCAGTTCTTTTACCTGTGGGTCTTCCTCATAGGACTTGCGAAGTTCTGAGCTGGTCTTGAGTGCCTTATCCAAAGTAATATTCAGCTCCTTCGGAATAAGCTTCGCTATATTATCTACAAATGCATACGGCAGATCCATCACACGTCCTACATCCCGAATCACACCTCTGGCAGCCAGTGTACCAAATGTGACGATCTGAACGACTCGGTCTGCGCCGTACTTTCTTCCTACATAGTCGATCACTTCCTGACGCCTCTCGTAACAGAAATCCACGTCAATATCGGGCATGGACACACGCTCCGGATTCAGGAAACGTTCGAACAGAAGCTGGTATTTAATCGGGTCAATACTTGTAATCTCCAGACAATACGCCACAATACTTCCGGCACCGGAACCACGTCCCGGTCCGACCATAATCTTCTGTGACCTTGCATAGTGAATGAAATCCCACACAATCAGGAAATAATCGACATAGCCCATCTTGTGAATAACTGACAGTTCATAGTCCAGTCTGTCTTTCAAATCCTGTGAAGGATTCGAGTAACGTCTTTCCAGCCCTTCGTAACACAATTTGTTCAAATATTCCCAGGAGGAAAGTCCATCCGGAACATCGTATTTTGGAAGTTTGGTCACACCAAATTCGATTTCCACGTCACAACGGTCTGCAATCTTCTGTGTGTTCTCAAGAGCCTGCAATGCATATGGGAACAGCTTCTTCATTTCCTCTTCTGACTTGATATAATACTGTCCGCCCTCATAGCGCATACGATCCTCGTCTGCCAGTTTCTTACCTGTCTGGATACAGAGCAGAATATCGTGTGCCCGCGCATCTTCTGCATAAGTATAATGTATATCGTTCGTTGCTACCAGTTCAATTCCCGTCTCCTGTGACATGCGCATCAATGCCTGATTGACCGTCTGCTGCTCCGGAATTCCATGATCCTGCAGCTCCAGGAAAAAATTCCCTTTTCCAAATATTTCCTCATACCTAAGAGCTGCTGCTCTTCCTTCACTGTACATGCCTCTTGTGATATTTTTCTGAACCTCACCTGCCAGGCACGCGCTAAGCGCAATGATTCCTTCGTGAAATTCCCTCAAAAGCTCCAGATCCACACGTGGTTTATAATAATATCCTTCTGTGTAACCACGGGATACAATTTTCATCAAATTGTGGTATCCTTCATCATTTTCTGCCAGAAGAACCAGATGATAATATCTATCATCTCCGCTTCCTACAGCCTCTTTGTCAAACCTGGATCCTGGTGCCACATAGACTTCACAGCCAAGGATCGGCTTGATTCCCTGAGCACGGGCAGCACGGTAAAAGTCGATCACGCCGAACATACAGCCATGATCAGTAATTGCCACGCTGTTCATTCCAAGCTCTTTGACCCGTGCCACACACTCTTTAATTTTATTGGATCCGTCCAGCAGACTGTACTCTGTATGAACATGTAAATGTGCAAAGCTCATATATTTTTCTCCCTTATTTTCCTTATCTTCGCATGTAATAAAGAATGTGCCTCGGCACATTCTTGCTGCTCTGATACAGATAGAAAAGAAAGCGCTGACAGACTTTTTCGCCCGCCAACGCTAATATTCTCATCAATACTTCATTCTCTCTTCTGATCCTAGCCGTTAATCATATAGGAAATCAGCCTGTCGATGTCTTCTTTTTCATGTGCGACGATTTCCATTTCCGGAATCTCCCCATTTGAAAAGATGGTCGCGAGTGATACATACTGGGATAATTTTGATTTTAAATTCAGTCTGTCTCCCTCACCAGTAACAAGCTCAACTTTTCCTTTACAACCGTCAATTGCTTTAAAAAAACCTTCAATATCTGTAATATTCTGTACTTTCATGCGCTCGCGCTCCTTTCAAAATTTATCACGCCCCCATTATACCTTATTTGTGCAGAAATTCAATAGATTTTTCTGTAATAATGACTTTGTTTTCTTTTAAAAGACGTCCTACTGCACGTTTAAATGCATTTTTGCTCAGTCCCAGTTCATTTTTAATTTTTTCCGGATCTGCCTTGTCTGTAAATGGCAGTTTTCCCCCGTGCTCTTCCATCCGTTTTACGATCAGCTCTGCATCTGCATCCATCTGGATAAATGCTTTCTCACGCACACTTAAGTCCAGCTTTCCATCTTCACGTACCTTTATAACTCTTGCATGGACTTTATCCCCAACCTGAAGATGTCCGCCGTACGCTTCACGCTTCGGGATCAGTGCAGAATACTTATTGTCTACTGCTACAAAAACTCCAAAATTATCGCTTCTCTCATAGACGATTCCTTCTACATGATCGTCTTTCTTATACGGAGAGTCTGTCTCTAATTTTTCATAAACCTTCATAGTCGCACATAATCTCTCGGACTTGTCCACATAAAGCGCAACCAGCACCTGATCTCCTTTTTTCACCTTAGCCGTCTGCTCTTTGAATGGAAGTAGCAGATCTTTCGGCAGTCCCCAGTCGAGAAATGCTCCAATCTTTCCGGTATCTTTCACTGTCAGAACAGCCAGTTCACCCAATGTGATCTTTGGTTCTGCTGTTGTTGCAATCAATCTGTCGCTGGAATCCTTGTAAAGAAATACTTCCACCGGATCTCCAATCTCAATTTCTTTTGGTACTTCTTTCTTTGGAAGCAGTACACGTTCCTCGCTTGTTCCAAGATATATTCCAAAATCAACTGTCTTTACAACTGTCAGCATTCTTCGTTTTCCGAGTTCTTCGATTAACTTCATCTGTCTTATCCTTTCTCTCTCTACAAACATCTATCATCAGCCCATTTTATGTAAATGCCCTTACACCCATGCAAGTTCTACTGCTGCATACAATTCTCCTTCTGTCGTACACAGTTCCACAACTGTCCGGCCATCTCTGTCACCTGTCCTGGGAACAATCATATCCCCCAGCACTGCTGATTTCTTATATTCCACCCGCACCTGACGGATCACTCTCTCTTGATCCAACATTTCCATAGCCATCTGTACATACTGGCAATTATTTACATGTTCATTCGTATCAATATGGTATCTGCGCACCGGAAACGGCTCCAGACTCATACATTCTTCCGGCAGTGCAATTTTTCTGGATTCATAGTCCATCTCCAGCGGTTCACACTGTCCATAAGCATCCAGTTCTTCCTGATCTGGTCTTACCGGACGCCCCTTTTCCACATCCATATATACCCAGACTGACTGTGCGTACGCAGCCTTTTCTCCATTCTCATCTGTCATACAGAAGTTGCGCTCTGCAAGCATTCCCTTGAACTTTGAAGCCCATGTGCTGACCTGGATCTTATCATTCATTTTCGGATAATGATCGATCACGATCTGCCAGTAAGTCAGAATCCACGCTTTTTTCTTTTTTGAAAGTACGTCCAGACCGACTCCGATATCTTCTGACTGAAATGTACTGCAATCTTGAAAATAATTGATGATCGATGGAACTGTAATCTTTCTTGTGTGGTCGATCTCGCTGAAGCGGACGCGGCCGTCAATCATATATTTATACTCCTTCTTTGGCACTTGCAACGTAACTCCTTTCCACTGTAATGACACACTGATATCTTGGATCTACAATCTGTAAAACTCCCATAATCGCAGACCGGATATGATCCTGTTTTTTCTGATCATATTCAAATGGTACGACCAGATCAAAAATCAGATTGATCTGATCCGTTCCGGGAACCATTCGAAAGTCATGGATACTAAGCTTAGGATCCATCGCCCGCAGCACCTTCTCGACTTTCTCCTTTGCCTCCAGCACATGCTTGTCTTTTGTCTCTACAGGATCCATATGTATTACGAGCATAACCCCAAGCTGTTCTAATGCTTCTCGCTCCACCCGGTCGATAATCTCATGGGATGTCTCAATGTTCACATCATTCGGGACCTCCGCATGAATGGATGCCATGCTCCTTCCTGGTCCGTAATTATGTACGATCAAATCATGGCTTCCAAGAATCCCGTCATATTTCTCCACAAAGTCACTGATCTGCTTATAGACCTGTGGGTCTACCGGTGCCCCGATCAATGGCTCCAGCGTATCTTTTGCGATTCCGATACCGGCCCACATAACGACTAACGATACACCAAGTCCTACATATCCGTCAATATTAATTCCTGTAAAATAAAAAAATAATACTGAAGCGATAGTCGCCCCCGTTGTAATCACATCTCCCATGGAATCTGCTGCAGTCGCCATCATGACCTGGGAATTGATACGTTTTCCAAGATTTTTATTAAACACTCCCATCCACAGCTTCACTGCCACTGACAGAAATAATATGAGCATAGATACCGCCTGGAAATGTAACTCTTCCGGTTCCCTGATCTTCGCAATAGCGCTTTTAAAAAATGTGAATCCAACTTCCATTACAAGAAAGGCCACGATCAGCGCCGCAATATATTCAATTCTTCCATGTCCGAACGGGTGCTCCTTATCTGCCGGTTTTCCTGCCATCTTCACACCGATCAGACTGATGATTGAAGAACCTGCATCAGACAGGTTGTTAAATGCATCTGCCATAACAGAAATACTGTGAAGCAGATAGCCAATCAGCCATTTTGCCGCAAATAGCAATATATTACAAAAGATGCCTGTCACGCTTGCCAGCACTCCATATGCTGTACGCACAGACACCTTACTCGTATTCTCATAATCTTTTACAAAATGTCGTACAAGAAACTCTGTCATCTCATACTCTCCTAATCTCCGAAAAAAAACCATTTCATCTTAAGTTCTTTATTATCCGTAAGCAGTTGATATTCCTCATCGGTAAGCACCCCTTTAAGGTCTTCTTTCCCTTCATCACTCACCACCGCACAAGTCTTGTCCAGAAAACAGAGATTTGGATATAACACACACCACCAGTTATGTCCGGCCGCCTCACCCAATGTGATCCTCAGCGCCTCATACTCGCCTTGTGGAAATGTCATATCTCCGTATTTTTTTTCTGGGAAGCAGCACTTCGTCACGTGCGCATCTGCCTGATAATCCATGCCTTCCTGCTCAAGCACCTCGTCAGCCACCAAGATCAGATCATTTAAGTGAGACTCTGCCCATTTCTTCGTTGCCTGTGCAGAATTTTTATGAATGCCTGGATTCATCTGCTCCGCCTGATCCATTGTCACTGCGTGATCCATCTGGTTTGTGGTACCTGGCATCTCAGATGTCATATAGGCAATCACTGCGTCCCGGACTTTTAGCTTCACCCGCTGGTCTTTTTCACTGTCACTGTTGGCCAGCACATGAAAACGAAAGACTTCATCTGCAATCCCCCGCTGCGTCTCGCAGATTTTCTTATCCACCAAAGCCACGCGCCATGCAGTAAAACTCCACATCCATCCAACTGCTATACAAATACCAAGTATACCACAAATCAGATTCTTTGTCCCGATTTTATTTCTCAACAGATCCCATAACTTTCGCATATCTATGTACCTCCTGCAATCACTCAAATATTTAAATTGAATTTATACAGAAAGTATGGACAGATATCCGTAGATTATACAGATATCTGCTAATTATTCTTCGTTCTGATCTTGTCTGTCACCGCAGATACCTGATTATCAATATGCTGACATGTAACTGCTGTTGCTTCTACTTTTTCTCTTCTCTTGATATGGTACACGATCTCTTCGTGTTCCTGGGTCAATTGCTCGTGCACATCTGGGTTCTTCAAATATTCTACACGGTAGCGGTACATCTGTTCTCTTAATTTATTCAGCAGATGGATCAGTTTCTGATTATCCGTTGCCATATAGATCACATCATGGAATCGCACATCTGCCTCTGCTACCTCTGTGATGTCTTTACTTCTTTTCAGGACTTTTTTAAAATTCTCTCCTGCCTGTTCCAATTCTTCCAACTCTTCCTGAGTGATCTTCTCACATGCGAGCTGCACTGCCAGTTCTTCCAGTGCTTTTCTGACTTCCAGCACATCTCGCAGACTTTTCTCCGTAATGTCCGCCACTTCCGCACCTTTTCTCGGAATCATAATGACCAGACCTTCCAACTCCAGCTTACGGATTGCCTCACGGATCGGGGTACGGCTCACGCCCAGTTTATTTGCAAGCTGGATTTCCATCAATCTTTCACCCGGTTTAAACTCTCCTCGAAGGATTGCCTGTCTGAGTGTATTGAATACCACATCCCTGAGCGGAAGGTATTCATTTTCATTGACTTTCAAATTTTGCTCCATGCTTTCTACTTCCTCCTTGCCTGGTGTATACTCGTTACATATACCTGTTTTGCCAGTTTCTGTTCCTTTATCTTCTGTGCCGCACGTCTCGCTGACTGTCTGTCTTCAAATAAGCCAAATACGGTCGGACCACTTCCGCTCATCATAGCGTTCATGGCTCCGCCTTCTTTCATGACATTTTTAATCTGTTCAATGACCGGATAGACAGGAATCGTCACCTGCTCCAGTACATTTCCCATACACTCTGCCACCTTATGGATATTCTTTCTCGCAAGTCCGTTTAAAATACCATCGATATCCGGGTGTTCTGTAATTTCCAATGCATCCAGTTTTTCATAGACCATCTTCGTCGATACACTGATCGGTGGTTTTGCCAGCAACACAAAACACTTTGGACAGGCCAAAAGAGGTGTCAGCTTCTCACCGATTCCCTCTGCCAGAACTGTCCCACGCATCAGACAGTATGGTACATCTGCGCCAAGCTTTACCCCCCGTTCTTCAAGCTCAGTCATGCTAAGCCCCAGTCCGAACATCTTATTGACTCCAAAAAGAACTGCTGCCGCATCTGCGCTTCCGCCGGCCATACCTGCTGATACCGGAATTTTCTTGTCCATGGAAATGTGCACTCCTTCGGTAATGTTAAACTCATCGATCAGCATCTTTGCTGCCCGGCATGCAAGATTATTCTCATCTACCGGAAGATAAAAAAGATTCGTCTCTGCCTTTACTCCCGGCTGCTTTGTCTTCGTTATCACGATCTGATCATACAGATATACTGTCTGCATAACCATACGGACATCGTGATATCCGTTCTCCCTGCGGCCAAGCACATCCAATCCAAGATTGATCTTTCCAAGTGCCTTTAATTCCATCTTATCCATAACTTTTTCTCCTCGTATCCAGCCCCGTCTTGTATACAATATACCTACAGTATACTGGCATTTTCCTTAAAAATCAATAGTTTGTCGCCACATTTCAACTGTTCCGACTCCATATGATTGATGTCCATAATCCCTTCCTTTGTCGTGCCGTAGTATTTCGCCAGATTCCACAGTTCATCGCCTTCTTTTACGATATATCCAATGATTCCCGGTCTTTGTTCCAACACTTTATAATCTATCTCTTTCTCTTCTACTGAATCTATGTTACGAAATGTCACTTTCCCACGAAGGAAACTCCGAAATGCCAGCACCGCCTTTACTTCTATCTCTCCATTTCCAAGGAGACTGATGCCAAGCTGTTCCAGAGACGGCATCATATCCAATGTCATATCCTCCTGGACTTCATTGCTTTCCAACAGCCAGGAAAATGGAATCATCCCCTGCCACAGGGCAAATGGTATCTGATCGTCCGGTCTGACATACATAAAACGGATATGGAGTACTCCTTCTATCTGAATACCTGTGTCTTGAACCGTCATCTGCTCGACTTGAATTCTCGCATCACTATAGCAGATCTGTAAAATGTCATCTTTAATCTCAGGCAGTGACAACCGCTCTGCGATTTTACATTTGGAATGATTCTGCATCAGAACATTTTCCACCTTGCACTGCGTATACGCTGGAACACAACATGTTTTCAGTGAATATAAATCGTCTAATATCTGTATCTTTTCCTCCGTGCACAAAAAGAACCGCATAGAAAGTGTTGCCTCGATGCCAAGAAGGCGCATTTCTCCGTCCTCGTCCATAGCCGGCTCTAAAAGTGCATCTGTAAGAATCGGATAAATCTGATGGTACATACCTTCCTCTGCACCAAAGCACTCTACCTGTCCCTCATACGGAACATTTTCACAGATCCAGTCTGTCTTTCCATCCACTGATTCATAAAGACAAAACACAAGAAGTTCTCCCTGAAGTTTTAATGTATCTGCCTCCAGCCTTGTGTCTAGGCGGCGGCTGAGTACTTCTTTCCACAAAATGTTTCCGATACTTTCTTTTGTTCCGGAGATTGTCAGCTGCTCTTTGATGCGGTATGTATCTTTTTTCACAGTGTGAAGAGTCAGGATCTGCTTCTCCTGGTATTTTGTATAAATCTGCTCCCCACTCTCAATCCCGGTCGTCACTTCTTCACTTACCTGACTGTCCGAACTCATGGTTACTTCCGCCATCGCTTTCACATTGATTTTCCGGGAATGGATCAGATTGACAGTCAGCTCTGTCTGCGCTGCTTTCAAAAATAACGTTTCTTCCAAAGTCTCGTCTACATAATACATTTCCTCAAAGGGAATTTTCCCTTCCAGAGAAGATAAGGTATTGTCACTGTTATCTGCAACATATAAAACTTGAAAAGCAAGCCGCCCGGTGATCCGGATATAATTCTCCACAAGCTTCAGGTCGATTTCCTCCATAACCGCATCGCCCTCTATAATCTCCCGGATATCAGCTTTCGTGTCTGGCACATTATAATCCTCATCTACATAGAACTGGTCCGTAAAAGTTTTCCCCTGTCGGTAAATATTCAGCATCTTTTTTTCACAATTCACACACATGTCCCCCTTATTGTTTGTTTTATTATAATGTTGTATCAAAAACCCCAACTATGGCTGGCACATTACTTTTACTCAAATATCACATCTTTCTCTCTATATTCTGTTTTCATCACCACATACGGATATGTCTTCTTTTCTTTTGTCTTCTCGCCCTTTGCCGGACCGAGAAGTGTTGTCTGGATCCTGACAGCATCTGATGTTTCATAGCATGCGTTGACCTCTACACTGTACCCCGTTTTTTCTTTTTCTCCATACCCTCGCGCCATGTAAAGATACCCCTGATCTGCATAAGTCAGACGAAATGGAGTATCCCGTGCCTTTTCGATATCTTCTTTCAGTTCCTCTGGTACGTCTTCTGGTGCTACTACTGTAAATTCAATATCCTGTATCTTTTTTGTATCTTCCTTTTTAATACTGCACCCAGCCAGTGCCAGAATAAAAATCCCTGCAATTATGTAAAAATGTTTTCGATTCATGATGCTCTCTTTCTTCTTGAAAAACCTTTTATAACATCATACACACCAAGTCTAGGAAAAATTCCAAAATTGTTGTATACTTAATAAAATGCCATGTCCAAGAATGCCTCGGCTTGACTTTGTATAAGCAGGCATTAAGTTTACTACTTCAACATGGTTTTAAAAGGAGATTACAAAAATATGATAAATAACGAACGCCTATCCGGCATTTTGCTTCACCCGACTTCTCTGCCTTCCCCTTACGGGATTGGGGATCTTGGAGATGAAGCATATGCCTTTATCGATTTTCTGGCACGGGCAGGTCAGCATCTCTGGCAGGTACTGCCACTGACCCACACAGGTTTCGGAGACTCTCCGTACCAGAGTTTTTCTGCTTTTGCAGGTCAGCCTCTTCTCATTGATCCAAGACATTTGATCCGTCTTGGACTGATCGGTGGCTGGGAACTTACCGATTGCCCGATTGCAGACCCAAGTCACGTAGATTATGGACAGGTCATTCCGTGGAAGGAGAAAGTTCTGGCCCTTGCCTACAGCCGTTTTCCACAGAAACGCCATGAAATTCCAGGCATAGACCAGTCTTTCCAGGAATTTTGTGAAAGCAGCCGCTACTGGCTGGATGACTATGCTTTGTTTATGGCATGTAAGAAATTACACCATGGCGCTGACTGGCTTCACTGGCCGGATGAATATCGGTGTCCGACTTTGGAATTTAAAGCCGGCCTTTTTAAATCCATGCACGAAGATATAGAATACTATCGTTTCATTCAATTCTTATTCTTTGACGAGTGGAAACGAATCAAAAAATATGCAAATGACCACGGTATCCGCATCATCGGTGATATCCCGATTTTTGTATCTATGGACAGCGCCGATGTGTGGGCGAACCAGCATCTGTTCCAGCTGGACTCCAAAGGGTATCCGACTCGCGTAGCCGGAGTACCGCCGGATTATTTTTCAGCCACCGGACAGTTATGGGGGAATCCATTGTACAACTGGGAAGCTCATGAGGCGGAACATTTTTCCTGGTGGATATCCCGTATCCGTGCACAGCTTCACAACCTGGATATTCTGCGTGTAGATCACTTCCGCGGATTTGAAGCTTTCTGGTCCATTCCTTACGGCGAACCGACCGCTGTGAATGGCGAATGGGTAAAAGCTCCGGGCCATGCATTATTTTCCGCAGTCCGTGATGCTTTTGAGGGAAACCTTCCAATTATTGCAGAAGATCTGGGCGTTATCACCCCGGAAGTGGAAGCTTTGCGAGATGAATTTGGGCTCCCAGGCATGAAGGTTCTGCAGTTTGCATTTGACTCTCTGGATGAAGGAAGCTACCTGCCACACCGCTACACATCTCCAGTCTGCGTATGTTACACCGGAACTCATGATAACGACACGACTCGCAGCTGGTATCAGACACTGCGCCCGGAATGCCGTGACAAAGTACGCCGCTACACACACTGCAGCAATGATACACATTTTCCATTGGATCTTATTGGAACCGCACTTGCAAGTGTTGCTGCATATGCAATCTTTCCTCTTCAGGATGTTCTGTGCGTCGGTGCAGAAGGACGCATGAACACACCAGGTATCGGCGCCGGGAACTGGAGCTGGCGTTATCAGCAGTCCGCGCTCAAAGGCGAACTTGCCGATGAACTTCGTGGCATGACTATTTTATATGGAAGATCTTAGTTGGAGGAACTTGACATATGTTACGATTTATACTCGTTGCAATATTTTTATTGTTATATTTTCTGCTCGGGATTCCTGTACTCGGAATTCTCTGGCTTATTGGCAAAGTGAATAAACGCTCAGCCGATCTCGCAGCACTACGTATCGTTCAATGGGGATTTAAAGTGATCCTGAAAATTTCCGGTGTCGAAGTGACCGTCATCGGAGAAGACCGTGTTCCTGATGAACCGGTTCTCTACGTGGGCAACCACAGAAGTTATTTTGACATTTTGCTGACTTATTCCCGCTGCAGGGATCTGACCGGATTCGTTGCCAAAAAGGAAATGTTAAATTACCCGTTCCTTCGCACCTGGATGAAACGGGTATACTGCCTGTTTTTGGATCGCGACAATATAAGAGAAGGTCTTAAAACCATCCTGACTGCGATCGATCAGGTGAAAAATGGAATTTCTGTTTTTATTTTCCCAGAAGGGACACGCAACAAAGGAGACGAATTAAGTCTTCTTCCATTCCATGCCGGTTCCTTTAAAATTGCAGAAAAGAGCGGATGTCCGATCGTACCTGTTGCACTGAATAACACCATTAATATTTTCGAGGGACATTTGCCATATATCAGAAAAACACACGTTGTTTTGGAGTACTGTTCCCCTATATATATGAATGAAATGGAAAAAGAAGACCGCAAGAAGATCGATGTTTACTGCCAGAAGATCATAAAGGACACGATTGAGAAAAATCATACCCTTGTATAAAGGTACCATTATGATATATAATACACAAGATATCATGAAATGTACGATACGAAGCAATCCGTGGTATCATCAATTATGAAAACAAAGCTTACGATTCAGTCATGAAAGGAGCTCACTATGAACAAACAAGATTTAACACTGCTGACTGATTTATATGAACTGACAATGATGCAGGGTTATTATAAAAAAGGGCAACATGAGACGGTTGTATTCGATGTGTTTTACCGTCACAATCCCTGCGGCAATGGTTATTCCGTCTGCGCGGGACTTGACCAGGTCATTGACTACATTAAGAACCTACATTTCACCTACGAAGATGTGGACTACTTACGAAGTCTTCACATTTTTGATGATGATTTTCTTCAGTATTTAAGTGGTTTTCACTTTACAGGAGATATCTATGCGATTCCGGAAGGAAGCGTAGTATTCCCAAAAGAGCCACTGCTTAAGGTCATTGCTCCGATCATGGAAGCTCAGCTTGTCGAGACGACTATCCTGAATCTGATCAATCACCAGTCTCTCATCGCTACGAAGACTTCCCGTGTTGTCTATGCCGCCGACGGAGACGGAATCATGGAGTTCGGACTGCGCCGTGCACAGGGACCGGATGCCGGACTTTACGGAGCACGTGCCGCTATGATTGGCGGATGTGTCGGTACGTCAAATGTACTGGCAGGTCAGCTTTTTGATGTCCCTGTTATGGGAACTCACGCACATAGCTGGATCATGACATTCCCGGACGAATGCACTGCATTTAAATATTACGCAGAGCTATATCCGGACAACTGTACACTTCTGGTAGACACTTATGACACATTAAAATCTGGCGTACCAAATGCCATACGTGTCTTCCAGGAATTTAAAGACGCAGGAAAACCATTAAAAAAATACGGAATCCGTCTGGACAGCGGAGACCTTGCATATCTTTCCAAAAAAGCACGTAAAATGTTAGATGAAGCCGGATTCCCGGACGCTTCCATCTGCGCTTCCAATGATCTTGACGAATATCTGCTCCATGATCTGAAGGCACAGGGTGCAGCAATCAACTCCTGGGGGGTTGGTACTCATCTGATCACGTCCAAAGACTGCCCGTCATTTGGCGGTGTATACAAATTGTCTGCAATCAAGAATGAAAACGGAGAATTTATCCCGAAGATCAAGATTTCTGAAAACACAGAAAAGATCACCAATCCAGGAAATAAGACAATCTACCGTGTCTATGAAAAAGAGACCGGCAAGATCAAAGCTGATCTGATCTGCTTCGCTGATGAAACATTTGACGAAAGTCAGGATCTTCTTCTCTTTGACCCGCTGGAGACATGGAAGAAAACAAAGCTTGCAGGCGGCACTTATACCATGCGTGAAATGCTTGTTCCGATCTTCAAAAACGGAGAATGTATTTACACTTCCCCTTCTGTCACGGAGATTGCAGAATATTGTAAACAGGAAAAAGACTCCCTGTGGGACGAGACAAAACGTCTCTTCTATCCACATCGGGTTTATGTAGATTTATCCCAGAGATTATATGATGTAAAGAAAGCCTTACTCGATCAGGCACACAAACCAGAATAAAAGGAGATCATTCATTATGAAAATTATAGTATTAGCAGGAGGCTTAAGTCCGGAGCGTGACGTCTCACTGACTTCCGGTGCCGGCATCTGCAAAACACTGTTGGAAAACGGACACCAGGCTTATCTTCTTGACCTGTACTTCGGTCTTGAAAATGCGCCTGCGAATCTGGAAGATGTATTTACCCTTCCGGGCGCAGGTCTTGAGATTGCAAAAAATATCAGCACAAAAGAACCTGACCTTGAAGCCCTTAAGAAATCTCGCCCGGATCAGTCCGACTGCATGTTTGGACCAAATGTCATTGAACTGTGCCGTATGGCAGACATTACATTTGTCGCTCTGCACGGCTCTGTCGGAGAAAATGGTAAACTTCAGGCTGCTTTTGATCTTCTTGGAATCAAATATACAGGCTGCAACTCTTTTGGCTGTGCCCTGTCTATGAACAAACTAGTAACAAAACAGATTTATAAAATGAGTGGTGTACCGACTCCTCGTGGAACACATCTGACAAAAGAGACAAAGGATCTTCCTTTATCCGAACTTGGATATTATCTCCCACTGGTCGTAAAACCATGTGAAAATGGTTCCAGTATCGGAGTTTACATCTGTCATACAGAAGAAGAATATAACAATGCAGTTCGTGAATCATTTGAAAAGAACCCAGATGAAGAACTGGTCATTGAGCCTTACATCAAAGGCCGTGAGTTTGCCAGCGCTGTCATTGCCGGAAAAGCACTCCCATTAGTTGAGATCATTCCGAAAGATGGTGTCTTCAACTATGAGAATAAATATCAGGCTGGCGGAGCACAGGAAATCTGTCCACCGGTATCTATTGATGAAGAAACTCAGCAGCGCATGATGCGTGCCGGAGAAGAAGCATTTGCCGCACTCCGTATGGATGTGTATGCACGTGCTGACTTTATCATTGATGACGAAGACGGCGAATTCTACAGTTTGGAAATGAATGCACTTCCAGGAATGACTGCCGCAAGTCTGCTTCCGAAGGCTGCAAAAGCTGCAGGCATCGAGTACAACGAGTTATGCGAACGCATCATTGAAGAATCTATGAATGCGCGTTACAGATAAGAGGAAATCCATCATGAAAAACCTTACTTTAAGAAATATTACTAAGGCCTGCCACGGAGAGTACCGGGGACCTGAAAATCTTTTGGACAAAGAAGTTGCCGGTGTTACAATTGACAGCCGGAAAGTTGAAAAAGACTATCTGTTCATTGCCATTGACGGTGAACGCGTCAACGCTCACAAATTCATTCCGGATACCATTGAAAAAGGCGCAATGTGCGTGATTTCCCATGAAGATCTTGGCGAGACAGATTTTCCATATATCCTGGTAGAGTCTACTGGCCAGGCACTTCTTGATACTGCAAAGCTTTATCGTGATTCTTTCGATATTAAGGTTGTCGGAATCACAGGAAGTGTCGGAAAGACAAGCACAAAGGAAATGATTGCTTCTGTACTGTCTCAGAAATACTGTGTACATAAAACACTTGGAAACTTCAACAATGAATGGGGGCTTCCAATTACAATTTTTGAAATGAATGAAAAGCATCAGGTCGCTGTTCTGGAAATGGGTGTCAACCACTTTGGTGAGATGCGTCGTCTTTCCAGCGTAGCAAGCCCGGATATCTGTGTGATCACGAATATCGGTATCGCACATTTGGAATTTTTTAAGACAAGAGAAGGGATTCTTCAGGAAAAATCTCAGATGATCCAGGATATGAAGACCGGTGGTTCTATTCTTCTGAACGGAGACGATGATCTGCTCCGTGATATGGGACCGGTCAAAGGCGTAGATCCTGAATTTTTCGGTCTTGGAAAGAACTGCCAGTTCTATGCAACTGACGTAGAACCACTTGGACTTCGCGGTTCTTCCTGTACGATTCATCTTCCGTCCGGCGAAAGCTTTGACTGCATCGTTCCACTTCCTGGTGCTCACATGGTACAAAACGCTCTTGCCGGAACTGCTGTCGGCTATCAACTTGGACTTACACCAGCAGAAATCAAAGCCGGAATTGAAGGACTGCCTTCAATCCCCGGAAGAAATAATATCATTCAGACAGATAAAATCATCATCTTAGATGACTGCTATAATGCAAATCCAATTTCCATGCAGGCTTCCTTAGATGTTCTGAATATGGCAATCGGACGAAAAGTCGCTGTTCTTGGCGACATGGGCGAGCTGGGCGAGACCGGAAAAGAACTCCACTACGAAACCGGTGCACATGCAGGTAATATAGGCATCGACCTTGTATGCGGAATTGGCGAGCTTTCCAAAGAGCTTGTAGCCGGAGCTTCTGAACATGGCTGCGAGGCAAAATGGTTCCCTGCAAAAGCAGACTTTCTTGCAGAGATGAAACATCTGATTCAACCAGGTGACAATATCCTTGTGAAAGCTTCACATGGTATGCAGTTCCCTGAAATCGTAGATGAATTACAGAAATTTTAGGAGTATAAAACTATGAACTACCAGCTTCTGGCACTGGATCTGGACGGGACACTGACCAATTCCAGAAAAGAGATCACACCATCGACCAGAGATGCTCTGATCGACATTCAGAAAAACGGAAAAAAAGTTGTATTAGCCAGTGGACGTCCTTCTCAGGGCGTCCTTCCTCTGGCAGAGGAACTTCACCTTGGAGACTATGGAAGTTATATTCTCTCCTACAACGGTGGTCGTATCACAGACTGCCGATCCGGTGAGATCATTTACAGCAAATATCTTCCAAATGATGTTGCGGCTCCGCTTCTTGAAATCGTGAAAAAATATCCGGGGATTGACATTCTTGCATACACCGATACCGAGCTGATTTCAGGTGGAGATACGAATGAATACAGCGAAAAAGAATCTTTCATCAATCATATGCCGATTACAAAAGTGGACGATTTCATCTCTTACGTCACTAAAAATAATAACAATAAATTTCTGATTACCGGAGAACCGGAACTGATTCAGGAAGTAAAAGCTGAAGCTTTAAAACAATTTCACTCTTATCTGTCTATTTACTGCTCAGATCCGTTCTTTCTCGAAATTATGCCCCAGGGTATTGATAAAGCTCACTCCCTTACAAAGCTGCTCACCAGCATCGGACTTTCTACCGATGCCATGATCTGTTGCGGGGACGGATACAATGATCTGACTATGATTGAGACTGCCGGACTTGGAGTTGCCATGGCAAATGCTCAGCCACTGGTGAAAGAATCTGCAGATTATATCACAAAATCCAACGATGAAGACGGTGTGTTACACGTAATCAATGAATTTATGAGATAGGAAAAGAGGTCACAAATGAGAGGTACTAATAAGTCTTGGTTTGCCAAGGGTATGCGGGACGCAATTCCCATTGCCCTTGGCTATCTTGCAGTTTCATTTACCCTTGGTATTGCTGCGAAAAATGCCGGGTTCACACCCTTTCAGGCATTTCTCGTAAGTTTTACTAATAATGCATCAGCCGGTGAATTTGCCGGATTTACGCTGATTGCCGCAGGTGGCGGCTATCTGGAGGTCGCGATTCTGATATTGATCACAAATGCCCGTTATCTTCTGATGTCCTGTGCATTAAGTCAGAAACTTCCACCAGACACACCGATGATCCAGCGTCTGCTTCTAAGTTATGATGTCACTGATGAGTTATTTGGAATCTCCGTGGCCGTACCGGGTAAATTGAATCCATACTATTCTTTTGGTGCATATACTGTAGCACTTCCCGGCTGGGCTTTCGGAACACTTTTTGGAACTTTGATGGGATCCATTCTACCGGCTAATATCGTCAGTGCATTAAGTGTCGGTCTTTACGGCATGTTCCTGGCAATCATTATCCCGCCTGCAAGAAAAAATAGGATTCTTGCGGGAGTTGTCTTGATTTCCATGGGCGCAAGCTTTGCATTTACAAAACTTCCAGTCGTCCACACACTTTCTACCGGAACAAGAACGATTCTGCTTACGATTCTCATTGCCGGAGGTGCTGCAATCCTGTTCCCAATCAATGAGGAGGAGGACGATACAAAAAACACTGAATCTAGTGTATTAAATAACAATGAAAGGCAGGCAAGTCATGAGTCATAATATTTATATCTATATCCTGGTCATGGCCGGAGTATCTTATCTGATCCGTATGCTGCCTCTGACCTTGATTCGAAAAGAAATTAAAAATAAAACGATTCGGTCATTTCTATACTATGTACCATACGTCACACTGGCAGTGATGACCTTCCCGGCAATCCTGTCCGCGACCGGAAGTGTCTGGTCTGCATGGGCAGCTCTGATCGTTGCCGCAGCACTTGCATGGTTTGGGAAAAGCCTGCTGCAAGTATCCGTATGCGCATGCATGGTAGTGTTCCTGTTAGAATTGTTTTTGTAAAATGGAAAAATTGGCAAAACAAAAAGCTCTTTTACAACTATAATAGAAAAAGTCCTGGCCTATGACACGGGTAAAATTCTAAGTCTGCTGCGCCGCTTATCTATGTCTTTCTATGTAAACTCGCCTTACAGCTCAGACAGTACATAGAAAGACATGCTATGCTCGCAGACATGTCGAATTTTATCCTATCGTCATAGGACAGGACTTTTTCTGTTTTATTTTGCGATAAGTCTTTTATGTTTGAACTATGTCATTATACATTTTCCTCTTTTATTCCTGTATCTTTTTCATTTTACAATTTGGCGATAAGTAATTATTTTACATCTTGCACATACGTGTTTTGTTCGGAACATTTTTCTGTATGTCTGTTGTCTATCTCTGGCTGGAATGCTTTGATGGCCTGTGCTACTTCTTTACTAAGTATGAGCATGCAGATCAGGTTCGGGATTGCCATGAGCGCATTTGCTATATCCGAAAAGCTCCATACAAGATTAAGTGTCTGTGTGCAGCCAAGATATACAACCAAAGAAAAGAGCACTCTGTAAAACATGTTATATTTGTGTGTTCCAAGTAAATATTCAAATGCTTTTTCTCCATGATATTCCCATCCGAGGATTGTGGAAAATGCAAATAATGTGATTCCGATTGTTACAAGCCAGCACTGTGATCACAATTCCAGTGATCCATGTCGGGATATGAAATGTTGCATGCAGTGCACCTGAAATAGAATTTCCCTGTGTCATATTTCCAATACCAAATGAAGCAATCACTGCAAAGAGTGCAAATAACCATGCAAGAGCAGAACCTAATGTCTTATTCTTTATACAGCGTATATTGCATCATCTTGTGATTCTTCGCTCTTCCAATCATCGTCAATCCATATTCCTGTGCCAGTTTTACAGCTTCTGCCGTCGGAGTCTTTTTACTTGCCACAAGTGGAATTCCTGCCCGGATTACTTTTGTAATCATGTCAATCGGGAGCCGTCCGGTCGTAAATACTGCACATTCATGAAAATCATAATCCTGCATAAGTGCATAGCCAATCGCTTTGTCCAGTGCATTATGGCGTCCGATATCCTCACAGGAATACACAATCTTTCCCTTATATGCAAGAAAGCAACTGTGTGTTGACCATGTCGCCTCATGCAGTGGCATATCCTGATGAAAGGCTTCGTCGAATGCATACATAAGTTCCAGACTCACCTTTACCGGCTCCAGATGCTGCAATTCTTTTTCCACTGCAAATCCACTATATATGGTCTTATTATCCGTACAACAAGTCGGCGTATCCATAACCTCTGCGCTCAGATTATCATTAACCAATCCACAATGTTCTGAACCAAGCTGTACTCTCGCCCTGGTCCCATGCTCACAGATATAAAGATATTCCACTTCCTCTGATGAATGAATCATGCCTTCGCTGACCATTCGTCCCAGTACCAGCCCCGGCAAATCCTTCGGTGTACATACTAATTTCATTGTCAGCACATCATTAATATACACGTCCATACGATGCTCTGATAAAAGCATCTCCTCCTTTTCCATAGCATTTCCTTCCGGAGCAATATATAATCCTGTAACCGGATAAATCGCTTCCGCTTCCTGATATTGATTATTAATCTTCATACTACTTCGTCCTTTTCACACAACATATATTTGACACACACAAAAAACAATGTTAATATACTTATATAAAAGGTGCTGCCAATGGCAATTTACCTGATCGTTATTATAATGAAAATAACCGCATTAGTTTCTCAGGCTAAGGGGCGGTTATTTTTTTGCCAAGCATGCAACCAAAGATCCAGTGAATCTTTGGTTGCGGTCTTATTGTTGCATCCCATTGCATATCCAAGACCAAATGAGGTTAAGCAGAGCTATAGACTCCCTGTAAAAAATAAACCGCCAGACACACCAGTGCTGACAGCACCTTACATTTATTGTATCAATTCTGTGCTTTTCATGCAATACTTTTGTATATTTTTAAGATACATTATTTGTCTAAAAATAAACGAATCATTTTTTATATCCTTTCTAACACCGCCATCGGTGTCTCTAGCTGTTCGAACTTCTCTTTTCGGATATCCAGTTCCGGCACCTCTTTGATGTACCACCGTGCCTGAAGCGCAGTCATTCCCATAATATCTGCTGCCTCCAGTTCATGGCTCCCGCCATCTCCGATGTACAGACATTCTCCTGCCTTTACGTTCAAACCTTCCATACATTTTAAGAAAATTCCCGGATCTGGCTTTTTCATTCCCAGTTCATAAGACAGACATGTCTCATCAAAATATGGAAATAACTGGCTCTCTCGGATTAATACCGCTTCCTCAGAGTAACAGTTACTGACCAGTCCGATTTTAATCTTTTTTTCTTTTAATGCCTGAAGCATCGGAATGATTTCCGGGTGAAGATGACAAAAACAGTCTGCTTTTGCTGCCTTTCTTCCGGAAATAATAGTCTGGAATGTCTCCTCGCTGTATTTTCCGGTCTGTCTCAATATCTGCTCAATTGTCTCTTCCAATGTCTGCTTTCCAATTGTCCGGTCATTCTCACTCGGAATCCATAGTGCATCAAATAACATCGAATCTATGCTGGCATCTGCTGCCATCTGCGCCCGGAAATATACCGGCCCGCCATACTGTGTAATCAAGGTCTCATACATATCAAAAATAACTGCTTTTATCATAAGTGCCTCCATGAAATTCCTGTTACTTCTTATATCTCATTGACTTAAAGTATAATGGATTTACTTTCATATCGCAAGAGACGACTTATTGTGCAAAATGAAAAGCCAGAATTTCTCCCGACTTTTCAACATATTTTCTTCTATTTATATTTTCTATCCTAAATAAGCTTCCACAATTTTTACAAACATTTCCGAACCTTTATAAAGAACATCTTCGTCAACATTGAAATGTGGATTGTGATGTGGTACATCGGTGTGCTTTGCCGGATTTGAGGAACTCAGGAAGAAAAATGCTCCTGGTACTTTTTCCAGATAATAAGCAAAATCTTCTCCTGCCATGTTCGGTGCCGGTACATCATCGACTACATCGTCTTCTCCTACTACTTCTTTGGCTACATCAATGACCAGTTTAGCCATGGCGTCATCATTAATAACCGGAGGAGCTCCCCAGTCAATTTCTACTTCTGCTGTTCCGCCAAATGTAATGGCAGTATTTTTTGCAATTTCTCCAATCCTCTTTGCCACGTACTGTCTGACTGGCTCTTCCAGTGCTCGTATCGTACCTTCGATTTCGACAGTTCCCGGAATAACATTATAAGCAAATCCGCCATGGATCATTCCAATCGTTGCAACGGCAGCTTTTGTTGCAGATACTTCACGGGCGATGATTTCCTGCAATGCAATTACAATGTGAGATGCTATATTGACCGGATCAATTCCTTTTTCAGGAGTGGATCCATGGCAGCCGGTTCCATTTACTTTTATTACAAATCTGTCAAATGATGCCATGCAGCACCCCGGATTGATAATGACTTTCCCTGCCGGAATCTCTTTATTAATCAGACTTCCGATATGCTGTCCAAAGATTGCATCTACACCATCAAGCGCTCCGTCTGCAATCATAATCTGTGCACCTTTTGATAATTCCTCACCGGTCTGGAACAGAAGTCTTACATTTCCTTTTATCTCGTCTTTATGTGCCGCCAAAATCTTTGCTGCTCCAAGAAGCATTGTAATATGGGCATCGTGTCCACAGGCATGCATCATACCTTCATGTTTTGATTTATAATCCACTTCATTTGCTTCTGTAATTTTCAGAGCGTCCATATCCGCACGTAATGCCACAGTTTTTCCTGGCTTTCCACCTTTTATTTCTGCAATAATACTACTGTCTGTCCCGGAACATTTATATGGTATTTCTAATTTCTCCAGTTCATTTATTACATACTTCTGGGTTTCCGGAAGATTCATTCCAAATTCAGGAATCTGATGAAGCTCTCTTCTCATTTTTGCTAACTCATCCTGCAACGCTTTACATTCTCTCCACATACTCGTGTTCCCCCTTTTTCTCTATACTGCTTTCTTCTCTTTTGTGTACAGTAATCTTGCAAATCCAAGACTTCCGAATACAGATACAATAATCAGAACCCATGCCGGTGGTGCAATTGTAAATTTCAGTAACAGCGGAAGTCCCATTCCGAAGATTGCAACCTTTGGATATTTCAGTGCATATGTTCCAAATGTTCCGCCAAAGATTGCTGCTGCCGCATATTTCGTAAGTGCTGAGACAATCACATCTGGAAGTACGGACACAACTGCTGATCCGATAAATACTGCTGCTGTCGTAGCAATCAGGTTCGTGATAATTGATCCGCAAATTGCCATGGTAGAAGCGACTTCAGCCTGAAGTGTTCCCGGTTTACTGTCTGTTGTCTCGAGTGCCATCGTCGCACATGGGACTCGCATATTTCCAATATTACCTGACAGGAAACTCAGATATGTACCAGTCAGTCCCAGTGATGCGTAATAAGAAATTGGTTCTACAATGTAAAATGCTCCAAATGATAAAACGACCATTCCCCAGCCTGCTAATACTACTTTCGGATCTGGCCAGCAGTCATATTTTGCGCACAGCCAGATGACCGGAATAAATGCTGTCACTGCAGCAAGTAAATTGGTAGGAGTTCCGATACGAATACTCTTTCTCTTCCATTCTTTCATCAATTCTTTATTTTCCATAGTCCACGCCTCCTGCTCTTTATGCTCCTACAGCCATGTCATAAATGACCGCACAGGCCATTCCGATAATCATTGCAATACCAAGGTTATATTCCCGGATCTTCGGAATCTTAGGTGCAACAAACTTTTCCAGAACTGCCATTCCTAAAATACCACCTGCAACTGCCGCTGCATTTCCCCAGCCTTTTCCAATCTCATTAACATCAAGATATCCGAAAATACCAAGAGAACATGCACCACTCATTACAATCAGCCACTTGGAATCGCCTCCACTCATCTTATCTCTGAGCGTCTCCAGTGCCGGTGTAAAAAGTCCTGTTACAATCAGCCAGCCGGCTCCATTTAACACCATTACGAACCAGCTTACTGCCATAATCTTCAGTGTAAATCCTGCTCCTCCAAGTTCTGCTCCTGCTGCCTCAGCTCCAAGTGTTGCCGCAGTCAGCTCTGTCGGAGCCGCTCCGATAATCGAAAGTCTCTGCCATGCCATTGGTCCGCCGATGGAAGTCATCAGACCTACCATAACAATAAATACTCCAAGTGCCGGTCCAATTGCTGAAATAAGACCTACACGAAATGCTGTCTTAGGTATCTGCTTAGGTATCTGTGCCTTTACTGTCATTTTCTTTGCCATTCTGATATAAAGAATTGCCTGCACCAGTGCAATTACAACGGTAATTCCACAGAGTGCATATACAATCATTGAGTTCGAAATCTCTACATAATCCATATTCGTTTCTCCCTTTCCTCTGATGTGATTTTGTGTTTTCAGGATTTCCGGATTCCCTTTGATGACAACCAGTCTACAACTTTGGATTTCTATTTTCTATGTCTTTTACAGCTAAAATTTCATACTTTTCTTTATATTTCAAAACATTTTTTTGTATATGTGATATAATAAATTTATTATTTTTTGTACACAAATGACAAATCAATTTGTTTAGGAGGATTTTATGACTGTAGGAGAACTTTTACAACTTACATCTCTAAATGGATTAAAACTTTTAGCCGGAGGTCTTGGTGTCCACCGGGAAATTTCTACTGTAACCGTTGTTGACACTCCAGACGGATTTCAGTGGCTGAAAGGAAATGAGGTCGTCATCACCACAACATTTGCACTGGAACACACGCCAGATGCTTTTTTAGACTTTACTGCTACACTGATTTCAAAAAATATCAGTGCGTTGATCGTAAAAACGGATCGCTATTTAAAAACAATCCCGGAAAATGCAAAGAAACTTTGCGATGAGAAATCCATGCCTCTGATCTACTGTCCTCCAAGTTATGCATTTGCCGATATTATCAACCCGACCTTGTCAGGAATCATTTCCAAACAGGCGGCCCAGTTGGAAGAATCTGCAAAAATACATGAGAGCTTCATGGATCTTGCTGTCAATGACCGGCCTATCCACGAAATTCTGCGGACTTTAAGTACATTAATCCGGGAGCCGACTGCTTATATTGATACAATTTTCCACCATGTTTATTTTTCTGAAAGCGCCAGTGAGGACACTCTTTTATTAAAGGGATTATCTTATGAAACGATTTTAAATGAATATATTCAGAAATACAGATGTATTGATGTGACGAACCGTGAGCAGAAATTTGGCTGTATTATTTTACTGTCTGACCATACCGGTATTAACAGTCCAGCTACAAACTCAAATATCTATAAAACTGCAATTGAATATGCAAGTATTGTCATTATTCTGCGCATGCAGATTCGTATCAGTAACCATATGATTGAAGAGAAATATTATTCTTCCTTTGTCGGTGATATGATGCTCGACAATATTAAGACACGGGAAGAGATCAGTACCCGTGCCCATCTATATGGCTGGAACCTGGACGGCGGAGGATTTGTTGCAATTATCGACATCAACAATCTGAAAAAATATTATCTTCGCACTTTAGATTCCAAAACGAATACACAATTGCTGGAATATACAAACCGGATATTTGATACATCTATCAAATATATGAAACAGGCCTTCCCTGATGTGCTCTATTATTCCCAGAGTGATTTTATAGCATTTTTAATTACCGGAAAACTGCCACATTCAGCCAGAGAGATTTTATCTGAAACATTTGTCCAGATTCAGCACAGTCTTCTAAATGCGGTTCCTTTTACAATTTCCATGGGAGTTGGATCTTATGTAGAAGACATTCTCGATATCCATACAAGCTACCGGCAGGCAAGACAGGTCATTCAGACAATTTATCAGATTCAGCAATTTAACAGCATTTTCTTTTATGATCAGATTGGAATTTACCGACTGTTATTTTCCATATCAGCCAATAACGAATCAAAAGAATTTTGCGACAAGCACATAAAACCACTGCAGCAATACGATGAACAACATCACTCGAACCTCATCGAAACATTACAGATGATCATAAACTGCGGCTGGAATTTAAAACTCGCCTCCGACCAGCTATACTTACACTACAACTCTGTAAAATACAGGTTTCAGAAAATCTGTGACATACTGGATATTGATCTTAGAGATAATTCCAGACACACCGAAATCGAACTCGCACTCAAACTGTACCTGATACAGAAAAATCAGATGTAAAAATATATCATAAAAATAGTTGTAATAAGGTAGTCCATACAACATACAAATTAAAATAATACTAAGATTTATAATAGCAAATTCTTAATCTTTATATGTAAAAATTTCTTTTAGAAAATATTATAAAGATTAAGAAGGAAGCTATCCAATTGAATTCAGTTTCAACTACTCAGTCAGACGTATCTGTTCAACTTGGTCTGTTTGACGCCATCAAAGACTTGCTTTTTGTGAATCCTGTTTTTTTCTTGGAATCATTGTAATCTGTGTAATGCTGATTATATCTTTCAAGAAAAACAATTCCATCCACAAAGCTAGAATATCCATTTTATCATTGGTATTTTATTACTACTTATGTGTAATGCTTACAAAAATTGTCGGTATTCCTACTCTCAAAGAATACATAAGGTTATCACGATTAGGCGAATCATTCTTCAATCCAAATATCAATCTGATTCCATTTAGCAATGGATTCAGTTTTGGATTTATTTTGAGCATTTTCCTCTTCATTCCATTGGGATTTTTATGTCCTCTTATAAGCAAAAAATACCAACATATAAAAAATACACTTTTCATAGGTTGCGGACTGTCCTTCACAATCGAAATCGTTCAGTTATTTACCTTGTACAGAGCAACCGACATCGACGACCTCATTACAAACATCATCGGAACCCTGCTCGGATATCTTTGCTTTAAGATTGCACATAAACTTATAGCAAAAAAATCCCATCCACTCAGCGATTTCCAAGAACCTTGCTATATACAGTACATACCCATTGCAATTATCGCTATAACCTTTATTTTCGGATTTTTCAGTTAGACTTAACAAGCATAGCAACATACAAATTCATATGTCCGAGCTTCGCGAGTTTATGATATTCATAAATATCACACACCCTCTCCCGCCTACCGTCACCTTACGGGGTAAGTGAAATATAAGAAGATCCAAGCATGATTTTTGACTAACATAAACTTTTATATCTCAACATTCCGATACGTTTCGGAGTAAGTAATAATAAAACCGCCTTGCCTGTATTTTATTAATTGTAGTATTTTAAATAATTTTACGAGCATAGTGACATACAAATCCATGTGTCTGAGCTCTGCGAGTTTATGGATTTGTATGTCCATAAACGGCGCAGTAAAATATTTAAAATCTACATAATAAAATACAGGCAAGGCGGTTTATTATATTCTACTCCATAGGCGATGCAGTAAAATGTTCTAAAATCTACATAGTAAAAAATTGGTATCCAGCGGGTTCCATTATATTTCCTTACCCCGCAAGATGCAACATCTCAATAAGGAAAATCCAGCTCAATCCATAGTAAGTCACAACTGCTACCAGGTCATTGATGGTCGTGATCAATGGTCCGGATGCTACAGCCGGATCAACATTAATTTTCTTAAAGAACAGCGGAATACATGTTCCGACTGCCCCGGAAATGACCATCGCAACTACAAGTGCTATTCCGATGCAGCCTGAAACTGCATAAGCGAACATAAAAGTCTTTCCTTTAAAGAGTGCAATATAAAGTCCGATTACAATAAATGACAATGTTCCCAGAATCAGACCGTTCGAAAATCCGATTGTCATTTCCTTCCATACTAATTCTGCCTTCTGTTTTCCGGTCAGGGACTCGTCCATCAGAACACGGATTGTTACGGCTAGTGACTGTGTTCCCACATTTCCTGCCATATCCAGGATCAGTGACTGGAAACACATAATAATCGTAAGCTGACTTACAACTGTCTCAAATACACCAACTACTGATGAAACAACCATGCCAAGTCCTAACAATACCAGCAGCCACGGAAGTCTCTTTTTCAGGCTCTCACGCAGAGGCTCTTTCAAATCTTCCTCCGCTGTCAGACCGGCAAACATCGCGTAGTCCTCTCCCATCTCGTCATCGACCAATTCTACGATGCTCTGAGATGTGATAACTCCAAGCAATTTGTTGTCATTATCCAGTACCGGAATGGAATTCTCGGAATAATCTTTCAGCTTTTCAATACAATCATCTATCAGTTCATTTCCATATACATATGGGTATGATGTCACGATCAGATCTTCCAGACATGCATCCTGTCTTGCAATAATCAAATCTTTCAAATCTAATGCTCCGTAAAATGTGGAATCTTCTGTCACCATAAATATAGTAGAAATGTTATCGTTCTTTGCTGCCTGACCGATTAAGCTGCTCATTGCCTGCTTTACAGTCAGATTCTCACGGATCATGATGCAGTTAGTTGTCATCTTACTTCCGATTTCTTCCTCGTCAAATGAAGCAATGATTGCCATATCTTTTCTCGCCTCATCATCCATCAGCTCGATCAAAAGTACTTTTTTCTCCTTCGGTGTCATACGGAGAACATCTACAACGGCATCTGTCTCCATTCCTGAAAGAATACCCGCTGCCTTACGCACATCCATCTCATCCAGATACTCTGCTGCCTGCTTCTCATCAATATACTCAAAAATATCTGAAAGCATATCCAGATTCAGAATTCTGCAGACTTTCCGTCTCTCTGCTGCTGTCAGCTCGGAAAATACATCTGCCAGGTCATTTTCATGATAATCCTCCAGTTTGTTACGCATAACTCCCGGTGAAGTATTACCTCTGATGATAGCCAAGATTTCTGACTGATAATCCTGTGTTTTGTTTTCCATCTTGGGAAACCTCCTTATCCTGTTTTCTAATTTCCGCAAGAAGCACAAAAATTAAAACATCAAGAGACACTTTAGCTGTTGACATTAAAATCTTTATCCTTCTTACATCTGTTTTTCACAGATCAGATAGCTGCATTTTTATGCATATGTTCGCTCATTGGAAAATAGGATAAGAAATGAATTGATAAATTCTATTTAGAAAAAACAGAACAGACTGTCACTCATATCTGATCCTATGTTCTTAGTTCGCCCATGACTATCGCAACTGTCCATTCTGTTCACCTGCCTTTTTTCTTAGAAATTTTGCTAATCATCCATTCCAGGCTCCATTTTGATTTCTGCCTGAAAATGAATCATTGTAGGAGTTCCTGATCACTCCCTCACACATTATAGTATTATCCCCCTGACATTTCAACCACCTTTTATTATTTTACAAGAATTTATCACTGCACAACGAAGTTATTTTATCATACTGCTCTTCTGTAATTTTTTCTTAATTTTTGTCTGCAGTTTACTCTGCAATTTTTTCTTAATTATCCTCTTAGTTTTTCTCTTGACATTCTATTATATTGTCCATATAATGTTAAAAGTTAGGAAGCTAACAATTATTTCTTTGAGAATTGAGGTGAATTATGCAAGATACAAACAACAAAAATGCTCCTCTGGAACTGGGACGTCTGATCCACATTCTTTCCTGTAAGATGAAATGTCAAAATGACTGCTATACTATTTTAGAAGATAGTGATCTGACGCCTGTCCAGCAACAGCTTTTAAAATTTATCTTATTAGAATCTGCTCACAAACCAATATTCCAGCGGGATATTGAGGAAGCATTCCAGATCCGGCGGTCTACTGTCACCGGTATTATTAAACTGATTGAGCAAAAGGGCTATATTACACGAACCAGTGTTGAAAGCGATGCAAGACTAAAGCAACTGGTTCCGACAGAAAAAGCTGAGACTTTGCGTCCACGTATTGTAGAACATATCAAAAAGTGTGAGGCCGCTTTGTCCGCCGGTATTCCTGATGACAAGCTCCATGTTTGCCGGGAAGTTCTCTGTCAGATGCTTGATAATCTTGCAGCTTCAAAATGTAATTGTACTGACAATAAAAAGGAGGCATAATATGAATAAAACACTGTTAAGATCAGTACGGGAATATAAAAAGCAGTCTATTCTTGCTCCGCTTCTCGTTATTCTCGAAGTGCTGATGGAAGTTCTGATTCCACTCGAGATGGCAAAAATCATCGATGTAGGAATCACAAATGGAGATATGTCCTACATTTTACAGCGCGGTCTAATTCTAGTAGTCATGGCTATGCTTGCCCTGTTCTTTGGTGTTCAGGCTGGCAACATGGCAGCAATCGCAGGTGCCGGATACGCCAAGAACCTGCGCCACGACATCTTTTATAAGGTACAAGATTTCTCTTTCAAAAACATTGACCATTTTTCTACTTCAGGACTGGTTACACGTATGACAACAGATATCACAAATATCCAGATGGCATACATGATGAGTATCCGTCTTCTTGCAAGAGCTCCATTTATGATTATCTTATCATGGATCATGACACTGCTCCTCAATAAGACAATTTCACTCTTATTCCTGATTGTAATCCCGCTTCTTGGAGGAACACTGATCTACATTGCCAAAAAAGCGCACCCACATTTTATCAAAGTATTCGACGAATACGATGTACTGAACAACTCTGTCCAGGAAAATGTGAATGCTTCCCGTGTAGTAAAAGCATTTGTCCGAGAGGATTATGAAATTGACAAGTTCCACGACATTTCCAAATATGTATACAATCTTTTCACAAAAGCCGAGAAAATTGTTGCCTGGAACTCACCGGTCATGCAGTTTACCATGTACTCGGTCGTTCTGATCATGGTTCTGATCGGAGGCAAGAGCATCATTGCCGGCACTATGGAGACAGGCGAACTTACAAGTGTCATCGTTTACGCACTACAGATTATCGGATCTCTGATGATGGTTACATTTGTATTCGTTATGATCATGATCGCAGAGGCATCTTCTGACCGTATCACTGAAGTCATGAATGAGATTCCGGAAATGCAAGATCAGCCTGATGCAGTGACAGAAGTTCCAAACGGAGACATTGTATTCGACCATGTAGACTTCAGCTACGCAGGTGAAGGCGGAAATTTATCTCTGAAAAACGTTAATCTTCATATTGAATCCGGACAGACTATCGGTATCATCGGTGGAACCGGAAGTGCAAAATCTTCCCTTGTCCAGCTCATCCCAAGACTTTACGATGTCACAAAAGGACGTGTCAAAGTCGGCGGCATTGATGTTCGTGATTATAGCCTGGAATCCCTGCGCGACCAGGTATCCATGGTTCTTCAGAAAAATGTACTGTTCTCTGGAACCATTTATGAAAACATCCGCTGGGGTGATGAAACTGCAAGCGATGAAGAAGTCAAACGTGTATGTAAGCTTGCGCAGGCTGACGGATTCGTTCAGGAGTTCCCGAACGGTTACAATACAAAAATCGTCCAGGGAGGTAACAATGTATCCGGTGGTCAGAAGCAGCGTCTGTGTATCGCAAGGGCGCTCCTTAAGAAACCAAAGATCCTGATTCTGGATGACTCTACCAGTGCAGTAGATACAAAGACGGATGCCCTGATCCGGAAAGCATTCCGTGAGGAAATTCCGAACACCACCAAGATCATCATTGCGCAGCGCGTTTCTTCTATCGAAGATGCTGACCAGATCATCGTTCTGGATGGTGGACAGATCATGGGAATCGGAACATCTGAAGAATTATTAAAGACAAATGAAATTTACCGGGAAGTATATGAATCACAGGTAAAAGGAGGTGGCGACCATGAATAAGACAACAAAAAAAACAGGTAAAAGGCTAAGTGCTGAAAATATTGCTACTGGAAAACGTCTCCTCAAATATATTATGGACCTGTACAAGTACCGTTTTATCATGGTATTCATCTGCATCCTTCTGAGTGCGGTTGCTTCTATCTCGGTATCTCTGTCCCTGAAATATCTGCTGGATGATTTCATCATTCCGCTGATCGGACAAAAAAGTCCAAACTACACCGAGCTTTACCAGGCACTGATGGTTCTTGGAACTATTTTCCTGATCGGAGTAATTGCAGCATTTACCTATACAAGAATGATGGTATACATTGGACAGGGCGTGTTAAAAAAAGTGCGCGACGATATGTTTGAGCACATGCAGACACTGCCGATCCGCTACTTTGACCAGAACACGAACGGATCTATCATGAGCCTTTACACGAACGATACTGATACATTAAGACAGATGATCAGCCAGGCTATCCCACAGGCACTGATGTCATTTTTCACTATCGTCGTAACATTTATCTCCATGCTCGTGCTAAGCCCGCTTCTTACCGTTCTTGCAGTGCTCATCATCGGGGTTCTGATCTCTGCAACAAAGGCTATCGGCGCAAACAGTGGAAAATATTTCATCCGTCAGCAGATGGCGCTGGCAGATGTGACTGGATTTATTGAAGAGCGTATGAACGGGCAGCGTGTCATCAAAGTCTTCAATCACGAAGAAATTTCAGAAAAAGAGTTCGACGAACTAAATGACGCATTGTTCGAGTGCGCTGCAAATGCAAACAAATATGCAAATATGATGGGACCGGTCATCGGAAACATCGGAAACCTCCAGTTCGTACTGACTGCAGTTCTCGGCGGACTGCTTTCAGTTACTGGTGTGGGCGGTATCACCATCGGTGTCATCGCTTCTTACCTGCAGTTTACAAAGAGCTTTACCCAGCCATTCATGCAGGTTGCACAGCAGTTCAATTCCATCGTCATGGCACTTGCAGGAGCAGAACGTATCTTTAAGCTCATTGACGAAGAACCGGAACAGGATACCGGTTCTGTCACACTGGTCAATGCAAAAAAAGATGAGAATGGAACGATTACTGAATGCACAGAACGTACCGGTATGTGGGCATGGAAAAAGCCTGCTGACGAAAATGGTACTGTGACTTATACTGAACTGACCGGAGATGTAAGATTCAAAGATGTAACATTTGGATACGATGAAGACAAAATTATTCTTCATGATATCAGCCTCTTTGCCAAACCTGGCCAGAAGCTGGCATTCGTAGGATCTACAGGCGCCGGTAAGACAACGATCACCAACCTGATCAATCGTTTCTACGACATTCAAAGCGGTAAGATCCTTTATGACGGTATCGACATTACAAAAATCAGAAAAGATGACTTGCGCCGTTCCCTCGGAATCGTTCTTCAGGATACACATTTGTTCACCGGAACGATCAAAGACAATATCCGTTACGGTAAACTGAATGCCACTGACGAAGAAATCTACAATGCTGCAAAACTGGCTCACGCGGACCAGTTCATCCAGATGCTGCCAAATGGTTACGATACATTACTAAGCGGTGACGGTGAGGAATTATCCCAGGGACAAAGACAGCTTCTGTCTATTTCAAGAGCCGCTGTTGCCGATCCACCGGTACTGATTCTGGACGAGGCAACATCAAGTATTGATACCCGTACCGAGAGCATCGTACAGAAAGGTATGGACAATCTGATGAAGGGACGTACCGTATTTGTTATCGCACACAGACTGTCCACAATTCGCAACAGTAACGCAATTATCGTCCTGGATCACGGTCGGATCATCGAACGTGGTGATCACGATGACCTGATTCAGCAAAAAGGAACCTATTATCAGCTTTATACCGGAAAATTGGAACTTTCCTAGGAAAAAATTGGTAATTTTGCACCGGAGGAATTTGTTAAAAATTTATTGATTTTGGAAATTAATAATGTATAATTAAATATGAATGGGGGAAATGTTCCATCTATCGACCATTTCCCTTATTACATTTAAGAAAAGAGGTTTGGTTTAAGATGGCAGAAATCAATTTAAGCAAGTATGGTATTACTGGAACTACAGAAATCGTGTATAACCCTTCCTACGAGTTATTATTTGAGGAGGAGACAAAACCTGAACTTGAAGGTTACGAAAAAGGACAGGTCAGTGAACTCGGTGCAGTAAATGTAATGACAGGCATCTATACAGGACGTTCTCCTAAAGACAAATTTATCGTTATGGACGAAAATTCAAAAGACACAGTATGGTGGACATCTGATGAGTACAAGAATGACAATCATCCAGCTTCTGAAGAGACATGGAACGCTGTAAAGGATCTTGCGATCAAAGAACTCTCCAACAAAAAGCTTTATGTTGTAGATGCATTCTGCGGTGCTAACAAAGATACCCGTATGGCAATTCGTTTTATCGTAGAAGTAGCTTGGCAGGCTCATTTCGTTACAAATATGTTCATTCAGCCAACTGAGGAGGAACTTAAAGATTTCGAGCCAGATTTCGTTGTATATAATGCTTCTAAAGCTAAAGTTGAAAACTACAAAGAGTTAGGCTTAAATTCAGAGACAGCTGTATTATTCAACATCACAAGCAAAGAGCAGGTTATCGTAAACACATGGTATGGCGGAGAGATGAAAAAAGGACTGTTCTCTATGATGAATTACTTCCTTCCACTGAAGGGCATCGCTGCTATGCACTGCTCAGCTAACACAGATAAGAATGGTGAGAACACAGCAATCTTCTTCGGACTTTCCGGAACAGGTAAGACAACACTTTCCACAGACCCGAAACGTCTTCTGATTGGTGACGATGAGCACGGTTGGGATGACAACGGAGTATTCAACTTCGAGGGTGGATGCTACGCTAAGGTTATCAACCTTGATAAAGAGTCTGAGCCGGATATCTACAATGCAATTAAGCGCAATGCTCTTCTTGAGAACGTAACACTTGACGCTGAAGGAAAGATTGATTTTGCTGATAAGAGCGTAACAGAGAACACTCGTGTTTCTTATCCGATTCAGCATATCGAGAACATTGTACGCCCGATTTCTTCTGCACCTGCAGCTAAGAACGTCATCTTCCTGTCAGCAGACGCATTCGGAGTACTTCCTCCAGTATCTGTACTGACACCAGAGCAGACACAGTACTACTTCCTGTCAGGATTTACAGCAAAACTTGCAGGAACAGAGCGTGGAATCACAGAGCCTACACCTACATTCTCAGCTTGCTTCGGACAGGCATTCTTAGAGCTGCATCCTACAAAATATGCAGAAGAGCTTGTTAAGAAGATGGAGAAGAGTGGAGCAAAGGCTTACCTTGTAAATACAGGATGGAATGGAACAGGAAAACGTATCTCCATCAAAGATACTCGTGGTATCATCGATGCAATCCTGAATGGAGATATCAAGAACGTTCCAACAAAGAAGATTCCTTACTTCAACTTTGAGGTTCCTACAGAGCTTACAGGTGTTGACACAGGAATCCTTGATCCTCGTGATACTTACGCTGACGCTTCCGAGTGGGAAGAGAAAGCAAAAGATCTTGCCGGAAGATTCATCAAGAACTTCGCAAAATACGAAGGAAACGAAGCTGGAAAAGCACTCGTATCCGCTGGACCACAGTTATAAAAATTATAAAGATAATACAAAGCTCCCGGGTTTTTACATCAACCCGGGAGCTTTTTGTCTGAGTCTGTTCACAGACGAGTTTGCATTATTTAAAATTTATTTCTTTCCTCCAAAAATCGCGCCCATAAACCGGATATATGTATATACCACGAGTACGACTGCGATGATTGTCTCAATCAGAACCACATACTGAAGGAACGGCATCGGATGTCCCATATTTGCTGCGCATGCCATTGTCTGTTTTGATGCAATTGCACTGATTACAAATGGGAAGGTAAATGCCGCATAACTTGGGAAAAATGGCAATTTCAGATATCCTACAGCCTTTACAAGTGCAAAGATGTAGATTACTGTTGCAACTACAAACATTCCCATTAAGAAGCCGTAAGACTTCGGAGTTACAGACTGTACATAACCTGCAATACACAGACTGGTCGGTGCAGCATAAATACAGATCAGCGGTTTTGCCGGATTCGGTACTTCTTTGAACTTTACATAACGATATGTGACAAGTACTAGAAGCAGGATCAGTGTCACAAATCCGAACCAGAATGTTGCTGCTCCTATTCCAAGCTGCTCATAAGCCGGTGCTGTCACTGCTGCAACTACAATTCCGACATAAACAATATAATAGCTTGCAAATACTTTTGGCATCTGAAGTTTCACTACAAACTTTGCTGTAAAATATACAATCAGTATAATATGAAGGATAATTGCAAGCAGCCAGATTATGTATGCTGCCTGTCCAATATATGGCTTTACATATGTACTTAAAATCATCAGCGCCATTGTAAATGTACCGGATACACTTGCCATAATTGGATTACCCATATCTTCTTTTATCATTCCCGGAAACATAATCAGTTTCAAAAGAACAAGAATCAGAAGAAATGCTGCAAAGATTCCACAGACGTTACGGATTCCTTCTCCGTAACTCTGAAGAAGATTTCCAAGTGCTGCTGTTCCAAGCATAACTCCGCAAAGCGGGATCGGTACTTTTTTAATAATGTCTTTCATAAGCTATCAATCCTCTCATTTCTCTAGTTTTCATCGTCAGTCTTTTCATCTGTCTTAGATTTCGATATCTCCGATTGCACGTCTCTCGCATGGCTCATCAATCTCATCCAGATTCTTGATTCCAAGCTCACGACAGACAATCTGGGCAACCTTCCATGCACAAAGTCCGGTAAAATAGATACACTGCTCTTTGTGCTCACCCTGTCCCATATTAAACTCTTTTGTTAAAACTCTGCAGCAGATTGCTTTCTTTCCATTTGCTTCTTTGAACCAGTCATGAAGCTCATGCACAAGCTCCATACATTTTACACTCTTTGGATTTGTAGGTCCATCCTGTTCTGTACGTCCAAAGAACATACCCAGTGCAAGAATCCCTCCGTTAAGTGCCCCACATATACAACCTGATTTTCCGGCTCCTACAGCCATACCGGAAGACATCGCGATAACTTCCTCTGGTACATCTAATTTAAACTCATTGCGAATTGTTGCCATCAAAGCCTCACAGCAATAATAACCTTTCTTAAAGTTCTTCTCTGCCTCTCTCTGGATTGCTCTTGGGCTTACCTCTGTTACTCCAATGTTCATACTAAAACCTCCTAAAAAATCTTATAAATAATTGACCCTACCAAGAATCTTTCCATATTCTAACGTGGAAAAATGCTTTTGTGAACCCTCATTTTTTCTATCTCCAGACACAGTACATTGACAGCTTCTATAATCTTGTTTTTTTACACAAAAAAGCCATTCTTCCCACTTCGACAATTTGTCGATTCTGTAGAAAAAATGACTGATGTTCAACTCTTTGTTTCACTATATCAACTATTCTTTTATCGTGTGATCTCGCCCCGTCTGATCTTGCCGATCCAGTCCTGGATATGCTGTCTGAAGCACTGTACCGCCTCATTTTCCTCTTCGTCTCGACGCGTGATCATGCATGCTTTCCACTCGTACACGCCATCTGAAAATGGAATCAGCTTCATACCAGACTCCCGCATATCATCAAAAACAAAATCTACCGTCACAGATATTCCCTTATTTGCTTTTACCATCTTGTGGCACAGACTAAATCCACTCGTCTGAAATGCTATATTCGGCTTAAATCCTGCTTCCCGGCATTTATCCATCACCAGATGATAGATCTGGAACTGACTGCTCTCAATATACAACGGCTCGTCTTTCAGATCCTCAATGGTCACACTCTCCCTTGACGCAAATGGATGTCTTTCATTTACAAGCATTTTTATTGGAAATGTTTCAAGTGGTACAACATGGTATTTTTCTTCATCAAAATCTCCGATAGAAAATGCAACATTTCCTTCTTTTTCTTCAAATAACTGTTCCACCGGAAGATCCGGGTATTCCCGATACTGGAACTCAATATCCGGATGTTCCCGCTCAAACGCATTAATGCAGTCCGGTGTCACAAGACGAAGAATCCCATATGCCGACAAAAGATCTACTACTTTCCGCTGACGCTGTTCGATATGCAGGATTTTCCGTTTTATTTCATAATAATCTTCGATATCCTGATTTGCGTAAACCAGGAAACATTCCCCACTTTCTGTCAGATGCATGCCATTTTTATCTCTTACAAATAACTGGCTCCCCATCTCTGTCTCCAGATTTTTCAATATCTTACTGACTCCCTGCGGTGTCATGTACAGCTTTTTTGCTGCTTTTGAAACGCTCTTTTCGAAAGCAATCATCTGGAAAACCTTCAAGTCCCGAATATCCATAAAAACTCTTCTTTCTCTTTATCTTTATATAGAAAATGAATCCCCATTTTCACGTTTCTACTGCTTAGTCTGTTTCAGTTTTGCAATTGACTTCTTCACGCACCACAGGCAGGTCGGAACACTGTAACAGCATGCTGCGATCCATGCTACCTGATCCGCAAAACAGATTGCTGTAATAGATGTGATTATTTACACATCTTGAATATATTGACAACATCTTCCTTTGTAAGTGGTTTAAAAGCATCTTTCAATCCACCGATTCGTACAGCTTTCTCTGCCATAACTTCAAAATTCGTTTCATCAATTCCAATCTCTGAAAATGTACTTTTCAGTCCCAGTGTCTGATATAAAAATTCTGCCGTCAGTTCAATACTCTTCTTTGCCACCTGCATCGGCTCCATGGATGGGTCTAAACCAAATACATTACAGCCAAACTGATAATATCTGGATACCGTAGTATCATCCAGACAATATTCCATCCAGCGCGGAGTCAGAATGGCCAGTCCCAGCCCATGCGTAATGTCATAGATTGCTGACAATTCATGTTCCATCGGATGACAGCTCCATGCCTGGCACTTTCCACCGTCTATAAATCCATTGATTGCCCAGGATGATGTCCACATCAGATTTGCTCTTGCTTCATAATCTTCTGGATTCTTCATTGCAACTGGTGCATATTTTATAATTGTCTTAATCAGACCTTCCATAACTGTATCCAGCATATAAAGGTCTTTTTCCATGTTAAAATAAACTTCAAATATATGACTTAACATATCTGCAGATCCACAGGCTGTCTGATATGAACTCACGCTATAAGTGAGCGTTGGATCCAGGAAAGATACCTTCGGCTGCATAACATCAAATCCCATTCCAATCTTATCTTTTGTCTTTGGATTGCTGATCACACCTCCGTTATCCATCTCTGAGCCAGTCGCTGCCAATGTTAGAATATCGACAATTGGAAGACATTTTTTTACATCTACTTTACCTTCCAAAATATCCCATGCATCTCCATCATGAAATGTTGCAGCTCCAATAAATTTTGTACAATCAATTACGGAACCGCCTCCTACTGCAAGCAGAACATCTATCTTTTCTTTCTTACAGATTTCTGCTCCTGCATTTACAGAAGAAACTCTTGGATTTGGTTCAATTCCGGATAACTCAAATAACTCTAATCCAGCTTTTTTGATTTCTGCTACAACTTTGTCATATAATCCGGATTTCTTAATAGAACCGCCTCCATAAGTCATCAATACCCTTGTTCCGAATTTTTTCAATTCTTCCCCAAGATGTCCCAGTTGATTTTCTCCAAAATACACTTTCGTAGAAATATTGTACACAAACTGATTCATTTTATAATTCCTCCTTTGGTATTAATTTTGCATATTGTTTTTTCAAATTTTTTTGCTACGCACGATCTGTACACGCATTCCCATGTTCGTGAATTCCTGGCAAAGTTTCACGGCCTCTTCCTCGGTAATTCCATCTTTTGCTGAAAATGGAGTCTGGGACAACTGTTTTTTCCTGCTGAATCCATATTTCCGTGCTAACTGCACAAAATCACTTCTCTGACCAAAATAATCAACTACACGCCCAAGTACAATAACCTGTCTAGACGGAAATTTCGGAATGGTACATTCTTCCGGCATCGGCAGTATCTTATATTCTGCCTGATAATAGTCTAATGCAGTCTCAAAATATCCCGTACATTCCTCATCCAGATTCTCATACAATACAACCGGGACATTTGATACAATCTGGTCTGCATCTTCTTTCGGAATCTCTGTCATAATCTGAAGATATTTTGAGATTTCAATATTGTGATTGTTGCAATTTAAAAGCTGTATCTGATATGCCTTCATAGATTTCCTCTCGTATATTACTATTTATAATATGTATCTCATCTCATGCCACTCTTCATCACCCCATACAGAAGCAGAGATACCTTCGTCTTTGTAGCCCATTTTTTTATACATTTCCACTTTCTGTTCAAGGCATGTCAGTTTCAGCATCTTACGTCCATTTGCCTGCTCACGCTTTACGTACTGGTTCATGATTTCTCTTGCAAGACCCTGCCTGCGGTATTCTGGCCTGACATCCAGCCCAAGAAGGAAAATATTCTTTCCTTCCGGATTATGTACGGTAATATCTGTGAAAAACTCATCACGAAATGCTTCTTCATCTGTTGCCAGTCCATTTAAAAATCCTGCGATCGTCCCAGTCTCTTTGTCCACTGCAACAAGAAAAAGTTCCGGTGCATGTTCCACCCTTTCAAACATATCTTTTTTAGAACATACCTCATGTGGTGGAAAACAGATCTTCTCAATCTCTGCTACTTCCTCTGCTTCATTTGCCCTGACAGATCGAAATTCGAATCTGTCTAATACATTTGCCGCCATCTTTCTTTCCTCCCTATACTTTAATTACTGACACTATATGATGCGAAGGTAAAACCCCCAATTATAATAGCCGCTTCATCTTTCGTTAAAAATGTAGACCTTGTATCGTACCTGCTATGATCATCATACCTCCGGTCACAGCCAAAGCCAGGGCAAGTGCCAGCCAGATGAATTGTTGTTTGCGTTTTTCTTTTGGAAATAATTCTTTTGGATAACCTTCCCGTCCAAGATGTAACACGTGATTGCCCAGATACAAAATTGCCAGTCCCACGCCGCCATCTATCATATAAATTCCCATAAATGCCGGTGAAAGCTGAGAAACCTGGCTGGTTGCTGTATCCATTACAAAGTTCCACATTCCACTTCCATTCATTCCAAGTGCTCTTGCCATCAGCTGCATCAAAAACTGCATCCCATAAAGCACCAGTACCGGAATGATATTATTGATCGCATGAAACATCACATTATAAAACATGTTGTTCGTCTCATAGACAAGATATCCGAGTACAATTCCAAGGAGAAATGTTGGGAAAAATCGTATGATACTTCCATGAAACAGACCAAACACTGCCGCTGTAACTATAATTGGAATCCATTTTCCGTGTGTCTGATTCCAAATAGAATTAAAAAATACACCACGAAACACTGCTTCTTCACAGATTGCCGGTGCAATTCCAACAACTATAATTGCTACTATCATGGAGGAACTTGTGAACATACTGCTTAATCCGATTGATGTTTCAGTAACCATCTCCGGGGCAATATACATTTCAATCATGGTCACAACAGAAATTGCCTGACTCGCACCAAGGTAAATCAGTATCGTCCCCATGACCTCTGTAAGCTTTGGCTTATGAATCGGAAACACCGACCGGAATTTTCCGCCAAACACTGCCACTGCTCCAACTGCTGTGCCCAGTAAAATCAATTCTCCGATCAAAGACCGTCCCATTCCTAACCATTGTGGCAGAAAGTCACTGAACACAAATACTTCCAGACCTGCCAGGATGATTACCAGTAATCCCTGCCAAAGTCTTAACTGCTTTTTCTCATTTTCCATATATTTCACCTTACCATCCAAGTCTGCTGTATTCTAGTCCTTCAACATGTCCGCATCAAATTTCTTTGGAAACGTTTGAATTTCTTCATGGATTCCAATGATCTTCTCCATCCATATCATATTGTACCAGCGATGGAACTTGTATCCACATTTTTCAAATTCTCCTATCATACGATAGCCAAGATGTTCATGAAACTGTGCACTGTTCTTTGTCAGATACTCATCGTCTTCCTCGGGATATCCAATACATGCTTCCATATTTAAAATTCCCATTTCTTTCAGACAATGTTCCAATGCACTATGAAGTTTTTTTCCTATTCCCATACGTTTACAATTCTGATCTACATATATGGAGGTTTCCACCGCCCAGGCATAAGCTGCGCGCTCCTTAAATGGACTGACATATGCATACCCCACGATTTTTCCATCATGTTCTGCCACCAGATATGGATATTTTTCAAGTGTATGTGCAATTCTTTCACGAAATTCCTCTGGGGAGGGAACTTCATACTCAAATGTAATTGCAGTTTCCCTGACATATGGTGCATAAATCTTCAACAATTCTTCTGCATCATCTAATGCTGCAACACGAATCACGATCTCTTTTTTTAATGTACTCATACTGTAATCTGACTCAATACCTCCCCGATCGGTGCGGCAATCGTAAGTTCTGCACGAACTGATTTTGCCGTATCGCTCTTATTGATCACGACAAGATGTTTTCCTCTAAAATAATCTACAAATCCAGCTGCCGGATAAACGACCAGAGATGTTCCCCCTATGATCAGTGTGTCTGCCTGGCTGATCGCACGGATACTCTTGTCAATCATATTTTCATCCAGACTTTCCTCATAAAGTACGACATCCGGCTTGATCACTCCTCCACACTCACAATGTGGAACTCCTTTGCTGTTCTTTACATATGCTGCATCGTAGAATTTTCCGCATTTTTGACAGTAATTGCGATGAATGCTTCCATGGATCTCATATACATTCTTGCTTCCTGCTGCCTGATGAAGTCCGTCAATATTCTGCGTAATGATTGCTTTAAGTTTTCCTGCCTGCTCAAGTTCTGCCAGCTTTTTGTGCGCGGCATTCGGCTTCGCATCTAAAAACATCATCTTTTCTTTGTAAAATTCATAAAATCCTTCTGTATTGCGCATAAAGAAGGTATGACTGACGATCTGTTCCGGTGAATACTTATATTTCTGCTGATACAGGCCGTCCGCACTTCGAAAATCCGGAATATTGCTCTCTGTAGATACTCCTGCTCCTCCGAAAAAGACAATATTTTCACTGTCATCAATGATTTCCTGCAACTTTTCGATTTCTTTATTCACAAAATCATCTCCCTATTTTACATTTTCCATCCACTCAATGATCTGACCCAGATCCTCCAGCCTGGCTGATGCATGTTCCAGTACCTCTTCCGGCACATCTACCATATCATGAATATAAATCGTTTCTCCACCGGCTGCGATTCCTGCCATGACTCCCGGTGTACTGTCTTCAACTACCAGACACTCCTTCGGATCACATCCGATCGCTTTTGCTGCATTCCAGAAAATATCCGGTTTGGGTTTACTTGCTTTTTGCGTGTCTCCATAGATAAATGCTGCAAAATATTCCGCTATTCCTGACATTTGAAGAACTTTTTCTCCACGCGATTGTCTTGTAGAAGTTGCAACTGCTGCCGGAATCTTCTTTTCTTCCAAATAGGAAAGGAGCTCCATAAGCCCCTTCTTTTTAGGAACTCCGTCCCGCGCAAGCATCTCCATAAAAATCTCATCTTTTCGCTGTCTTGCTTCTTCATAACGAAATTCTTTGCCAAATGTATCTTCAAAGATTCCCCTGATAATCGCTGCCGTCTTTCCCCTGCACTGATTCAGAAGTTCTGTCGTAATGGAATACCCCATTTCTTCTCCGACTTGCTTCCACGCAATCGTATACAGCCTCTCTGTATCAAACAAAGTGCCATCCATGTCAAATATCACGCCTCGGATCATATTGTACGCCTCACTCTTCTATACGTTCTCTCATCATCAGTCATTTTTTGTCTATTCTTTATCCATGCTGTCTGACGATTTTTCTTTGCTTTCTCTTGTATAATCGGTAAAGAATCCAGTCAGTGCGTCCAGCGTCTTTAACAGTACCGGGATCTCGCTCTTATCTAACTTGTCCACAATGGCCTGTGTCATCTGCTTATGATAATCTTCGTGATGATGATATGCATTTTCCCCTTTTTCCAGAAGACGCACATATACGACCCGTCGATCCTCTTTGCTGCGGAACCGGTCAACATAACCCTTTTTCACAAGACTATTTACAGCAGTTGTAAGTGATCCTACTGTAATATTCAGCTTCTTTGCAATGGTAGACATATTATTGCCCTCTCCAAGTCCGATTGCCTCTATGACGTGCATATCATTGTTGGTAATATCTTTAAATTCATCCGTAATAATTGCCTTACCTTCTACCTCCCAGATCTCATTGATCAGATTCACCAGGACATAGTTAATTGTTGCATATACATCACTCATTCGCACTGCTCCTTCATCCTTTACTTGCTTTTCATTATAGACGTTTTTTGTCAAAGAAGTCAACCTGCTCCTGCATTCCTTCTGAATTCTCTGACACTTGCATTTTACAGACAACTTTGCACTTATATATCAGCTGGGAGATGACTCCCAGCTGATATAGCCTCCGGCAGGATTGCAGAGGTGCGCAGTAGAAGTATGTCATGCAATTGCATGACGCGCACCTCGCAGCAAGAATGCCGAGGCATTCTTGAATTCAGATCCTGCTTACATCCGACGGAAGCGTTCATATCGGGAATCCACTAATTCTTGGATGTCTTTGTTTGTATATTCTTCCAGATATTCTTCGATATTTTTCTCCAGTTCATCTGCAATATTGCTCATCGTTTCTGCTGTAAAATGTTCTGGTTCTGCAAACACCTTCTCTACAATCCCCATTTCTTTTAAATCTGCTGCTGTCAGACGCATAACTTTTGCAGCCTGCGCAGCTTTCGTACTGTCCTTCCATAAAATGCTTGCAAAGCCTTCTGGTGAAAGAATGGAATAAATGGAATTCTCCAGCATCCATACCTGGTCTGAAACCGCCATTGCAAGTGCACCGCCGCTTCCTCCTTCTCCGATAACAATACTAAGTATCGGGGTCTTCAACGCTGACATCTCATACAGATTTCTTGCAATCGCCTCTCCCTGGCCGCGCTCTTCTGCGGAAATTCCACAAAATGCTCCCGGCGTATCTACGAAGCAAATGACCGGGCGGTGGAATTTTTCTGCCTGCTTCATAAGACGCAATGCCTTCCGGTAGCCTTCTGGTGACGGCATACCAAAATTGTGTCCGATATTCTCTTTTGTATTCTGTCCCTTCGCCTGGGCAATGACTGTCACTGCTCTTCCGTGAAAGGTTGCGATTCCTCCGACAATTGCTGTATCATCGGCAAAATACCGATCTCCATGCAGTTCTATAAAATCCTGGAACAAAACTTCTATATAGTGACCTGCAACCGGGCGGTCATTTCTTCTGGAAATCTGTACACGATCCCAGGCTTCCAGAGTTTTTGATCTGGTTTTTCTATTTTGAAATTCTTTTGTTGCTTTTTCGACTTTTTCATTTCCAGTCTGATGCATTTTCAGGATTTTTCCCAGCGTCTGCCGCATCTTCTGGCGTTCTACAATCTGGTCTACAAATCCATGTTCTTTTAAGAACTCGGATCTTTGGAATCCTTTCGGAAGTTTCTGACCGATCGTCTGCTCAATGACACGAGGACCTGCAAATCCAATCAGTGCTCCCGGCTCTGCCAGTATGATATCTCCAAGCATAGCAAAACTTGCCGTCACGCCACCGGTTGTTGGATCTGTCAGCACCGTAATATAAAGAAGTCCAGCGTCGCTGTGACGTTTCAGTGCAGCGGATGTCTTTGCCATCTGCATCAAAGACACGATTCCTTCTTGCATTCTTGCTCCGCCAGAGCATGTAAAGATGATAACCGGAAGCTTTTCTTCTGTCGCACGTTCTACCATTCTTGTAATTTTCTCACCTACGACTTCTCCCATACTCGCCATTAAAAAACGTCCGTCACAGACTCCAAGCGCTGTCTCAATTCCATTAATTGCAGCTTTTCCAGTCACCACTGCCTCATCTAATCCAGTTGTTTGTTTTAATGCTTCCACCTTTTCCGGATACCCTTTGTATCCAATCGGGTTCGTATTTTCAATTCCTCTGTCCCACTCTTCGAACGTATCCTCATCTGCAATTGACCGAATCCGCTCCGGTGCCGGCATGCGAAAATACCCATGACATTTCGGGCAAATATATCCGCCTGTTATAACGTCCTCTGTAATAATTGCTTTCTGGCATTTGTTACATTTACACAGAAGTCCCTCCGGAACTTCCGGGCTTTGGTGTTTCCCACCGATATGCCCTTTTTTTCCGGAAGGACGTCTTGTTTTCTTAAACATATTATCTAACTTCATATGTCCACTCCTTATACTCTTTCACTCCACGGTTGTTGTATACCTTAATGCTTTATAGTATCTATGAAATTCACATTAAACTCTCCGGATTGATATACCGGGTTATTTAATAATTCATAGAGATAATCCACATTCGTGTCGATGCCCTCAATAATAACCTCTCCAAGTGCACTCTGCATTTTCTGGATTGCTTCATCCCGGTTCTTCGCCCAGACAATGAGCTTTGCAACCATGGAATCATAATATGGAGAAATGCTGCATCCACTGTAAATTGCAGAATCTACGCGGATTCCTTTTCCTCCCGGCAAATGAAGATCTGTAATAGTTCCAGGTGACGGCCGGAATCCTTTTTCCGGATTTTCCGCATTGATCCGGCACTCAATGGCATGCCCATTGATTTCAACATCCTGTTGAGTAAATGACAGCTTCTGTCCATCTGCAATACGAATCTGTTCTTTGATCAAGTCAATTCCAGTCACCCACTCAGTCACCGGATGCTCCACCTGAATTCGGGTATTCATCTCCATAAAGTAAAAGGCATCATTGTTCTCTAAAAGGAATTCAATGGTTCCGGCATTCACATAACCTGCGGCTTTCGCAGCTTTTACTGCTGCCTCTCCCATCTTCTTTCTAAGCTTTGAAGACAACGCCGCTGACGGAGCCTCCTCAATCATTTTCTGATGATTTCTCTGAATAGAGCAGTCACGTTCTCCGAGATGCACTACATTTCCATAGGAATCTGCCAGAATCTGAAATTCGATATGTCTCGGCTCCTCCATAAAATGTTCAATATACATGGTATCATCGCCAAATGCCATCTGGCTTTCCTTCTGTGCGGTCTGAAAGCTTTGCGTGAATTCTTCTTCGGAATATGCCACACGCATGCCTTTTCCACCTCCGCCGAGGGCAGCTTTTATAATAACCGGGTAACCGATTTCCCGTGCAAGCAAAAGTCCGGTATGCACCTCACAGACTGGCTCCTTACTTCCTGGGATGACCGGAACACCTGCTGCTTCCATCGTATTTCTTGCTTCCTGCTTATTGCCAAGCTTTGCAATGACATTTGCCGGCGGTCCGATAAAGGTAATTCCGCACTGCTCACACAGTTCTGCAAATTTACTGTTCTCTGACAAAAAGCCAAAACCCGGGTGAATGGCGTCTGCCCCACTCACCACCGTTGCACTGATAATATTCTCCATACTTAAATAACTCTGAGATGACGGTGCCGGTCCGATACAGACCGCTTCATCTGCAAGCTTTGTATGAAGGGCTTCTGCGTCTGCCTCTGAATATACTGCAACCGTCTCAATTCCCATTTCCCGGCACGCACGGATAATCCGAACTGCAATCTCACCACGGTTCGCAATCAAAATCTTCTTAATCACACAGATCACCTACCCTACTGCAAATGTCAGTACCGCACTGACTACTTTTTTACCGTCCACTGTAGCGACAGCCTCTCCGACACCAATCGGTCCTTTTTTCCGGATAATTCTTGTTTCCAGACGAAGCTTGTCCCCCGGCACAACCTTTCCTTTGAATTTGCATTTATCAATTCCGCCAAAATATGCGACTTTTCCCTGATTCTCCGGCTCACTTAAAATCGCTACCGCACCTGCCTGTGCCAGCGCTTCCACGATCAGCACACCCGGCATGACCGGCTCCTGTGGAAAATGTCCGGCAAAGAACTCTTCTCGGTAGGAAACACATTTGTACGCCACTGCATACTCACCCGGCTCGTAATCTTCTACATAATCCAATAACAGAAACGGATGTCTGTGAGGTATGATTTCCTGAATCTGTTTAATATCCAAATGTTTCATGATAACCTCCTACGCAATTCTGAATAATGGCTGGCCGTACTCTACTGCCTGACCATTCTTTACAAGAATCTCCGTGACTGTTCCATCAAAATCACTCTCGATTTCATTCATCAGCTTCATGGCCTCAATAATTGCAACCGACTGACCTTTTTTCACGGAATCGCCAACCTGAATAAATGGCTCTGCATCCTCTGCCGGAGCCGCGTAAAATGTTCCCACAAGCGGAGCTTTGACTACATTTCCAACAGGAGCCGCCTCAGATGTCCCGGTCTGTTTCTGTACGCCTTCTTCTAAATCTGTGGCTGCTTTAGAAGAAGCACCTGTAACTTTCACAGCTTCCGGTGTAACAGCCTGCACTGCCGCAGTCGTTCCCATCACCAGGTTCTCTTTCTTATTCAGCTGCAATTTTATACCATTTTCTTCATATTTAAATCCAGTCAGGTCTGACTCAGAGACTTTATCAATCAGTTTCATCAACTGTTCTACGTCCATTTCCAGGTTCCCCCTTACGCTTCATACTTCTGAATTAAAATTGTTGCATTGTGTCCGCCAAATCCAAGTGAATTGCTCATGGCTGCCTTGATTTCTTTCTCTACCGGACTTCCAATTGCATAATTTAAGTCACATTCTTCATCGGCCTCTTTTGTTCCGACCGTCTGATGGATAAATCCATCTTCCATGCTTTTGACACAAGTAATAAATTCTACTCCGCCTGCTGCTCCAAGCAAGTGACCGATCATGGATTTCGTAGAGTTGATCACCACGTCTTTCGCTGCCTCGCCAAATGCTTTCTTAATGGCGCGTGTCTCGAACAGGTCATTGTGATGGGTACTTGTTCCATGGGCATTGATGTAATCTACCTGTGCCGGTGTAATCTGGGCCTCTTCCATGGCAAGCTCCATTGCCTTCGCTGCACCGCTTCCGTCTTCTGCCGGAGAAGTAATATGATAAGCATCCCCTGTACATCCGTAACCGGTCACTTCTGCGTAAATCTTTGCCCCACGCGCTTTTGCATGCTCCAGCTCTTCCAGCATTACAACTCCCGCACCTTCACCAAGTACGAATCCATCCCGGTCTTTATCAAATGGAATGGAGGCACGAAGTGGATCTGTAGAAGCAGAAAGTGCTGTCAGTGCTGTAAATCCGGCAATACCAAGTGGGCATACACAGCCTTCGGTTCCTCCTGCAAGCATCATATCTGCGTCACCATACTGGATTGTACGGAATGCATCACCAATACAGTTCGTTCCTGTGGCGCAGGCAGTTACGACATTGCTGCATTTTCCACGGAATCCTAACTGAATTGACACATTTCCCGCTGCCATATTGGAAATCATCAAAGGCACCATAAGCGGATTCACTCTTGCCGGTCCCTTGGTCAGAATTTTTTCATAGCTCTGCTCTGCTACCTGAAGACTTCCAATTCCGGAACCAATCATCACGCCAGCGCGAAATGGGTCTTCTTTTTCAATCTCCAGTCCAGAATCTTCATAAGCTTCTCTGGCTGCTGCAACCGCATATTGAGAAAATGCTTCCATACGTCTGGCTGCTTTTTTATCCATATGATCTCCCGGCACAAAGTCTTTGACTTCTGCTGCCAGTTTTACTTTATAATCTGTAGTGTCGAACTTTGTAATCTCACCGATTCCAACCTTACCTTTGCGGATTCCGTCCCAAAATTCAGCTACACTATTGCCAATTGGAGTAATTGCACCAAGTCCGGTCACGACCACTCTTCTTTTTAAGACTTTATTATTTGCCATCTTTTTTGTACTCCTTCCCCTGCATCACTTTCTACATTACCATGCCGCCGTCTACATGCAGCACTTGTCCGGTAATATAAGAAGCATCTTCCGATGCGAGAAATGCAACTGCTTTTGCCACCTGCTCAGGCACTCCAAATTTTCCAAGAGGAATCTGGGCAAGCGTAGTCTCTACAACCTTTTCCGGCAGGCTCTGCGTCATATCTGTGTCAATAAATCCAGGAGCTACTGCATTCACAGTAATTCCTCTGGAGCCAAGCTCTTTTGCCACAGCTTTTGTAAGTCCGATGATTCCGGCCTTAGAAGCTGCATAATTGGCCTGTCCTGCATTTCCAGACACACCAACTACAGATGAAATATTTACGATGCGCCCGCTTCTTTGCTTTAACATCTGTCTGGATACTGCCTGGATCGTATGAAATGCGCCTTTTAGATTCGTATCTAACACAGCGTCAAAATCTTCTTCTGACATCCGCATCAACAGACCATCTCTTGTAATACCTGCATTATTCACCAGCACATCCAGATGTCCGTATTCTGCGATCACATTTCCAATAAATTCTTTACATGCCACGTTGTCAGAAACATCACATTTATATATAGAAGCTTCTCCTCCATTTTGCTCAATTTCTATCTTTAATTCCTGTGCTTTTTCCTCGCTGCCACAGTAATTGATCACAACATACATGCCCGCTGCTGCCAGCTCTCTTGCGATTGCCGCGCCAATTCCACGGGAAGCTCCTGTCACAACTGCTACCTTTTTTTCCATTTTATTTATAACTCCTGTCATTTTCGCCTTGTTTCTATATGATCTTTTCCAGATCTTCCCATGTTGTTACATTGCAGACCTTGACGCTTCGGTCAATCTTTTTCATAAATCCTGCCAAAGTCTTGCCCGGTCCGATTTCGATAAATGTATCAACTCCATCTGCGATCATTTTCTCCATGCTCTGTTGCCAGCGAACGGACGATGTAAGCTGTGCCACAAGTAATCCCGGACTCTTACGAACATCCGTAACTGCTTCTGCCGTCACATTTGTAATATAAGGGATCATAAGCTCATGAAATTCTGTCTTATCTAGCTCCATTTCCAGTTCCTTTGCCGCCGGGAGTAAGAGCGTAGAATGAAACGGACCACTAACATTTAACATTACGGTACGTTTTGCACCCGCCTCTTTCAAATGTTCTGCCGCTTTTTCAACTGCTTTTGTTTTTCCTGTAAGAACAATCTGACCCGGACAGTTATAGTTCGCTACAGATACACCTTCCATCTCTGCTGTCACTGCTTCGATTTTCTCTGCATCTAATCCAAGAATCGCGCACATAGCGCCTTCTCCTGCCGGAACTGTATGCTGCATCAAAATTCCACGTTTTCTCACAAGGCGGATCGCATCGATCGGCTCCAGCCCGCCGGCCACAGAGATGGCTGCGTATTCGCCAAGGCTCAGTCCCGCTGTAATATCTGGTTTTACTCCACGTTCCATCAGAACTTCTGTCATGGCAAGGCATGTTGTTACCATTGCCGCCTGTGTATATTCTGTCTGGTCTAAGAGATTATTTTCCTCAAAACACAATGCTTTCATATCCAGCCCCAGCCGTTCGCCTGCTTCATCAAAGAGCTTTCTGACACTGGCGCTGTTTTCGTAAAAATCTGCACCCATGCCACATTTCTGCGCCCCTTGTCCCGGATAGATAAATGCAATCTTACTCATATATTTCTTATCCTCCAATTACTACACTTCGGTTTCATACAGATTCAGAGTGCCTATCAAAGCGTCTGTTTCTCTGACCAGTTTTTGGATCAATGCCTGACAGCTCATCTGCTCATTTACCAGTCCCGCGATCTGGCCTGACATGACACTTCCAGTCTTCACATCACCGTCTACGACAGCTTTTCTAAGACCTCCAAGAGTCATAAGTTCCAACTCTTCAAATGGAGCACCTTCCTGTTCCATCTTCAAGTATTTCTTTGTCATCTCATTGCGAAGTGCCCGTACCGGGTGTCCTGTTGTACGTCCTGTGACTCTTGTATCAATGTCACTTGCCTTTAAAATCTTATCCTTATAATTCTGATGCACCTGTGCCTCTTCTGTGACAACAAATGCAGTTCCCATCTGTACAGCCTTTGCTCCCAGCATAAATGCTGCTGCAATTCCTCTTCCGTCTCCGATTCCACCTGCGGCAATAACCGGAATATCGACTGCATCAACGACCTGTGGTACAAGTGTCATAGTCGTGCTCTCTCCGACATGTCCGCCAGACTCGCAGCCTTCTGCAACAATTGCATCTGCTCCTGCCCGCTCCATACGTTTCGCAAGAGCCACAGAAGCAACAACAGGAATTACTTTCACTCCTGCTTCCTTCCACATTTCCATATATTTTCCCGGACTTCCGGCTCCAGTCGTCACGACCTGGACACCTTCTTCCACAATTACTTTCGCAACATCAGCCGCATAAGGGCTCATAAGCATAATATTCACTCCAAATGGTTTGTCCGTCAGCTTGCGTGCTGCCCGTATCTGCTCGCGCACCCACTCTGCCGGAGCACTGGCGGCACCAATAAGTCCAAGACCACCTGCTTTTGAAACAGCAGCCGCCAGATGATGCTCAGCTACCCATGCCATACCACCTTGGATGATCGGGTATTTTATTCCGAGAAGTCTTGTTATTTCTGTCTGCATAATTACTCCTATCTTGTTCCCAGCACCCTTTTGCCTATCCATAATTTATCGAAGGCACGCTCTCGCTACCTTCCGCTGGCAGCGGTACATAAGGCGCTAAAGAACACCGCCTAAGTACCGGCCGCTCCAGAGTACCTTCTTCTCAAATTATGGATATGCAAAATTAGTCTGTTAACAACCTACTCGTTCTCGTTTTATCTACTATTTCTCTTTTAATTAAAATGTAGGTTCAACTATTTCTGGTGATTTTCCACGTATTTCACTACGTCGCCGACTGTTTTGAGTGTCGGAAGGTCTTCTTCCGGAATTTCGATCTCATATTCATCTTCTAATGCTGTTACCATCTCGAAGAGGTCTAAGGAATCTGCGTCTAAATCCTCTTTGAAATCTGCACTCTCTGTAACCTTCTCCACATCAATTGCTAAATTCTCTGCGATAATCTCTCTAATCTGCTCTAACATAATTTTTTTCTCCTTTTACCATTCAATAATTGTTGCGCCCCAGGTCAGGCCTGCCCCGAATCCTGCCAGCACGATTTTCTGTCCTCGTTTTAATCTTCCGTCTCTGTTCATTTCATCTAACAGAATCGGAATACTTGCGGAAGATGTATTTCCATACTCTTCCATGTTCATTGGGAATTTTTCGACCGGTTCGCCCATGCGTTTTGCTACAGCTTCCAGAATTCTCCGGTTCGCCTGATGTAAAATGTACCAATCGATTTCTTCTGGTTTTACTTCATTTTTTTCCAGCACTTCCTGAATGACTTCCGGTACCTGCTTAATCGCAAACCGGAATACTCCCTGACCGTCCATCTGCATGAGATAGTCTTCACTGTTCAAATGTTTCCCGCCAATCTCATCATTTTTCTGAAGAGGAAGTCCATTCTCCTCTCGCTTACTGTGACACAAAAGCGCCTCTCCTCGAGTCCCGTCAGAATGTGCCGCCGGAATATAACCGGCTCTTTCATCTTTTTTTATTACTGCTGCACCGGCGCCGTCTCCGAAAAGAATACACGTCCCACGGTTCTTCCAGTTCGTCAGCCTGGACAGCGATTCACTTCCTACGATCAGAACTGTCTGATAAATCCCACTTTCTATGTATGCCAATGCTGTATTGTATGCCAGTACAAACCCGGTACATGCTCCATTTAAATCAAAACAGACTGCTTTGTCTGCACCAATGGCCTTTTGCACTTCGCATGCGCCACATGGAATAATGACATCCGAAGAAATCGTGGACATCAGAATCAGATCCAGTTCTTCTGGTAAAACTCCTGCATTATCAAGAGCTCGTTTTGCAGCTTCATTCGCCATGGACACGGTCGTCTCTTTCACTGCAATATGGCGTCTCGCAATTCCGGTCCGTTCTCTGATCCATGAATCACTTGTCTCTACAAGCTCTGCAACCCCATCATTATCCATAACATAATCCGGGACACAGGAGCCTGTTCCACAAAATCTTGCACTCATATCTTTCCTTTCTGAAGTTTTTCTTTGAACTTCAATTTATTTGAGTTTCAATTATTTTGACTTTCAAAGTATACATAACAAAAAAAGCTTTGTCAAGAACATTTTTCTTAAATCCGACTTTTCTCCTCTTCTAAAACCCATTGATTTTCCCCCGAAAACTCTCTATACTATCTTTTATGGTAACTATATCGTAAGGGAGTGTATCTGATTTATGAATAAAAAAGAAGTTTTGGAGATCCGCAAGCAGTTTACCCCGGAAAACTGCACAATTACCCGTATCTGCGGCTGTTATGTGGATCATGAAAAAGAGAAAAAAATGGAGATGAAAAAAGCTTTTCTTTCCATGCCGGAGGAAGAAGCTTTCAAGTATTTTGACATTTTCAGGCATACATTATCCGGAACTGTTGGCAAGAACCTGATGACTATGGAATTCCCGCTGGACCAGGAGCTGGAAGGCGGCGCGCAGGAGCTCCTTTTAAGGCTGCGCGATACGAAGCTTACTGATGATCTGCTTTTGGAAGAATTCTACGACAAGGTTATTGAGAACTACGAATTCGCGGAAAACTACTATATTATATTGATTCATGCTGCATACGACGTGCCAGGGAAATCTTCCGATAATATGGAAATGTTTGACGCTTCCGATACCGTATATGAACATATCATGTGCAGTGTCTGCCCGGTAAAATTGACGAAAGCCGGACTTACATATAACGCCGAAAAGAACAATATTGAAGACCGTATCCGTGACTGGTTCGTGGAGATGCCTGCGACCGGTTTTCTCTTCCCGGCTTTCCAGGATCGTGCAAGTGACGTTCATCACGTCCTGTACTACTCCAAGAAACCAGAAGATCTCCAGCCTGACTTTATTGCAAATGTACTTGGCAATATTACACCGCTTACTGCAAAGGATCAAAAGACAACGTTTCAGTCTCTTGTCAGTGATACACTCGGTGAGGATTGTGACTATGACACCGTCCGCAATATCCACGACAATCTGAATGAACTTATGGAAGAAGCTAAGGAATCTCCTGACCCACTGGAGCTGTCCCGCCCAGACGTGAAACACCTGTTAGAGCGAAGTGGAGTCCCGGAAGAAAAAATGGAACATTTCGATAAGAATTTTGAGGAAGCTGTCGGTGAGAAAAATACTCTCCTTGCTTCCAACATTGCCAGTGTCAAAACTTTCCAGATTGAGACACCTGATATTGTAGTAAAAGTTAATCCGGAAAGATCCGACCTCGTAGAGACCCGTGAAATCGATGGAAGACGCTGTCTTGTCATCGCGATTGACGATCATCTTGAGGTAAATGGCATCGAAGTCCGTTAAAATGTAGTTAAAAGCAGAAAGTTTTTCTAAACTTTCTGTTTTTTATTTGCGTATTTTCCCGAGTTTCTGTATAATTGTATACTATACAAAATGATTTATCGAAAGGAAGAGTAGTTATGGAGAAAAACACAAACAAAAAAAGTGCCAGTGCTCTCATTGGTGCAGCGTTTCTTATGGCAACCTCTGCAATTGGTCCTGGATTTCTTACACAGACCGGACAGTTCACAGGAAACCTCAAAGGAAGCTTTGGCTTCGTAATCTTAGTATCAGTTATTTTAGCAGCAATCGTTCAGCTTAATGTATGGAGAGTCTTATGCGTATCCGGTATGCGTGGTCAGGACGTTGCTAACAAAGTCCTGCCAGGTCTTGGATATGTGATTGCATTCCTCGTTGTAGCCGGCGGACTTGTATTCAACATTGGTAACGTTGGCGGCGGTGCCCTCGGATTCAACACCTTGCTTGGCATCCCGACTACATATGGCTGCTTCCTCGCAGGAGCAATCGCAATCTGTGTATTCCTTTATAAAAATGCATTAGATGCAATGGACACACTGACAAAAATTCTTGGTGGTATCATGATCGTCGTTATTTTTGTTGTCATCCTGATTGTAAAACCACCAGTAGGAATGGCTGTCAAGGAAACATTTGTACCAACTGCTCCTATGGACAGTATCTTCCCTGCAATTCTGACACTTCTTGGCGGAACTGTTGGCGGATACATCACATTTGCCGGTGCACATCGTCTGATCGATGCCGGTATTACAAAAGAAGAGAATTTAAAAGAGATCACCAAGAGTTCTGTTATGGGAGTCGGAATTGCAACGATCGTCCGTATCTTACTTTTCCTTGCAATCTTAGGCGTTGTTGTTGAGACTGCAACTTCCCCGGCTACAACTCTTGATGCAAGCAACCCGGCTGCCGACGCATTTTTACAGGGTGCAGGTCAGATCGGATACCGTTTCTTCGGACTGGTACTTTTGTGTGCGGCTGTTACATCTATCATCGGATGCGCCTACACATCTGTATCTTTCCTGAAAACTTTCAGCAAGACAATTGCCAACAATGAAAAATGGTTCATCGTAGGATTTATCGCTCTTAGTACCGTTGTTATGGCTCTCATCGGACAGCCTGCAACTCTGCTCGTATTAGCAGGTGCCCTCAACGGACTGATCCTTCCTATTACATTGGGAGTATGTCTGATCGCATCTCAGAAGAAGTCTATCATGGGCGAGAACTACAAACACCCGATCGTGCTTCTGATCCTTGGAATTATTGTAGTTGTAATCTCTGCATACCTTGGAATCACTTCCCTTGGAAAGCTGAGCGCACTGTTCGGATAAGGAGATGTTTTTTATGGAAGAAATTAAAATCCACACAGCCGGTGACTCTTCTGTCCTGATTGAATTCGGACAGGAGATCTCCCCGGAGATCAATGCAACAATTACGGCCTTCGTCCATCTGATGAAGGCCCAGCATGTTGAAGGAGTCAAAGATATGATTCCTGCATTTACAAGTCTTCTGATCAACTACGATCCAAGAGTTGTAAATTACGGCGCATTAAAAGAGCGTCTGGAAAAGCTGTTAAAACTTGAGGTCAGCCAGGAAACTGCTCCGTCACGGATCTTTGATATTCCGGTCTGCTACGGTGGCGAATATGGACCTGACCTGGAAAATATCGCAATGCATGCCAATCTTTCTACTCAGGAAGTAATTGATATCCACAGCAGTGAAGACTATCTGATCTACATGCTCGGATTCCTTCCTGGATTTTCTTATCTTGGGGGACTGGACGAACGGATCCACACACCAAGACTTGCAAATCCGCGTATTAAGATTCCGGCAGGAAGTGTCGGAATCGGCGGTTCCCAGACGGGAATCTATCCGCTCGACTCCCCTGGAGGCTGGCAGCTTTTGGGGCTGACTCCGGTAAAGACTTATGATCCGAACCGCGAGATTCCAATCCTTTTCGAAGCCGGTGATTATATTCATTTTGTACCGGTCACAGAAAAAGATTTTCTTGAGATTAAAGAACAGGTGAATCAGGGAACTTACGAGTGTGTGATTCGCCAGAAAGGAGTGTAATATGGGAATTCGCATTTTAAAAGGCGGAATGCTTACAACTGTACAGGACAGTGGGCGCCCGGGCTATCAGAGCCAGGGGTTCGGCGTATCTGGTGTTATGGACCGCCGCTCCTTCAAAATTGCCAATCTTCTTCTGGATAATCCGGAAAATGAAGCAGTTCTCGAATTCACTCTTCTTGGACCAACACTGGAATTTACTTCCGAGACGATCATCGCTATCACGGGAGGTGATTTTCAGCCACAGGTCAACGGAAAGCCTGTGAAAATGTATACGGCGCTCTATATGCACCGTGGAGATATTCTCTCATTTCGTGGCTGCCGTACCGGAAGCCGCGGCTACATCGCATTTTCCAGTTATCTGGAAATCCCGGTCGTTATGGGAAGCCGCTCTACCAACATCAAATGTGGACTTGGAGGATTTAAGGGACGCCGCCTCTTAGACGGTGACTATATCAGCTTCCGTGCCAAAAGAAGATACTTGCCTTATTTCCTGTCTAGAAGCCTGGATCTCAACGAGTTTGATCAGGACAACATTACACTGCGCGTGATTATGGGACCACAGGACGATGCATTTACCGCGGCAGGAAAAGAGACATTTCTATCTTCCGAATATGTTGTAACGAGTGAGTTCGACCGCATGGGCTGCCGTCTGGAAGGACCATTTATTGCATCAAAGTCAACAACAGACATTATCTCTGATGGAATCGCATTCGGTTCTGTTCAGGTACCTAGCCATGGAAAACCAATCATTCTGCTGGCGGACAGACAGACTACCGGCGGATATGCGAAGATTGCTACAGTCATCTCTGTAGATATTCCAAAACTGGTTCAGAGAAAGACAGATCATAAAGTGAAGTTCCAGGCAGTTACTGTAGAAGAAGCCCAGGAACTCCTTGCACTTGAAGCAAAAGAAATGAACGAATTCAGACATCAGATCTACCAGCCTTGTAAAGAGGTTCTGGACTGCCGTCTGGTCGCAAAACGAATCAGCAAATTATTCCAGTAAAAAGAAAGGAAGGACATCATGAATTTAGATAAAATTGAAAAGCTTGTAAAGATTATCGAAGAGTCTTCCCTGCAGGAATTTTCCATTCAGGAAGGCGATATTAAAATAAAAATGAGTAAACGCGCAGGCGAAAGCGTTGCCGTCCCATTTGCACCAGGTATGGGAATGCCGGTTGCAGGAACTGCTGCACCGGAAGCTGCTACTGCAGATGAGACTTCTGGAGCAGTGGAAGAAGAAACATACATTACTTCCCCAATCGTCGGAACATTTTACTCCGCACCTTCACCGGAAGCTAAAGCTTTCGTAAAAGTCGGTGACCGCGTAAAAGCCGGCGAGACTGTATGTATTCTGGAAGCTATGAAACTGATGAATGAGATTGAAAGTGATTTTGACTGCGAGATTGAGGCCGTTCTTGTCAGCAACGAACAGAGAGTTGAATATGGTCAGCCACTCTTTAAAGTAAAGAAGCTTGACGACTAAGGAGGAGTTCCATGTTTCATAAAATATTGATTGCAAACCGCGGAGAGATTGCTGTTCGTATTATCCGCGCCTGCCGTAATATGGGTATCCGCAGCGTAGCAGTCTATTCCAAAGAAGATAAAGACAGTCTTCACGTACAGCTCGCCGACCAGCGTATCTGTATCGGTGAAGGCCCTGCCAGAAACAATTACCTGAATATGCAGCAAATTGTCACAGCTGCCCTGAACATCGGAGCCGATGCGATCCACCCTGGATTTGGTTTCCTCTCTGAGAATTCAGACTTTGTACGTCTGTGCGAAGAACACGGCATTGCATTTATCGGACCAAGTGCAGATGTTATCGACAGCATGGGAAATAAATCTCACGCCAGAAAGACAATGATGGAGGCCGGAGTTCCGGTCGTTCCAGGTACGAAAGATCCAGTCTATGACGTAGAGACCGGCGAAAAGCTTGCAGACGAAATCGGTTATCCGGTTATGATCAAAGCCTCCTCCGGCGGAGGTGGAAAAGGCATGCGTGTCTCCCGCTCTAAAGATGATTTTGAATTCAATTTCAACATGGCTCAAAGAGAGTCTGCCAACGCATTTGGCGATGACACCATGTACATTGAAAAATATATTGAAAACCCACGCCATGTAGAAATCCAGATCATGGCTGACACTCATGGAAATATAGTGGCTCTCGGCGAACGTGACTGTTCTGTACAGCGCAACCACCAGAAGTTGATTGAAGAATCTCCTTCTCCGGCTATCACTGCCAATACCCGCGCTTCCATGAACCACGATGCCGTTCTTGCCGCAAAAGCTGTTGGTTACACAAATGCCGGAACGATCGAGTTCATTCTTGACCAAAGCGGAACTTACTACTTCATGGAAATGAATACCCGTATTCAAGTCGAGCACGGTGTCACAGAAATGGTTACAGGCACAGACCTGATTATTGAACAGATCCGTGTTGCCATGGGCGAGCCGCTTAGCTTCACTCAGGAAGAGGTCACACCACGCGGACATGCCATTGAGTGCCGTATCAACGCTGAAATTCCGGAGAAAAACTTTATGCCAAGTCCTGGTGTGGTAAAACATTTGCACCTTCCTTCTGGAAATGGTGTGCGGGTTGATACCGGTCTTTACACTGGCTACCGCATTCCTTCCGAGTATGACTCCATGATTGCGAAAGTTATCGTTCATGCACCGGACAGAGATGCTGCAATCCAGAAAATGCGGTCTGCGCTGGACGAGATGGTGATCCTGGGCGTTGAGACAAATCTGGACTTCCAGTACCGGATCATGAAAAATCCTGAATTCTGTGAAGGAAATGCAGATACCGGATTTATTGAGCGGTTGTTAAAAATTGATTAATTATCTTGCTGAAATAATTTTCGAACAATAACACTAAGAGCAGAAGCATTACCCCAGACTCCGTTATGCAAAACATTCCGATGAGCCTTAAAACGCTGAAATCGTATTCAGCATTGGCTTCCACGATTTCATAAGTCTCATCTTCATTGCATAAAGTCGGCTGGTCATATGCTTCTTGCTCTTTTTATAGTTTACGAAACTTATTTCACCATTCGATAATATCATTCTTTAACCTAGTAAGTTTAAGACTTGCAAGCATCTTTGAAAAACTTTATTCTGATTTTCTGTAAGTCTTTATAATTTTGCAATGTCTATTTTCAAGATGTTACTCTAAGAGCAGAAGCATTGACAGCACGACCTTATGCAAAGCATTCCGATGAGACTTATGCTTCTTGTTCTTTTTTTCGTGTTGAAAATCCATGTTTTACATATCTCATATGCAATTTTTATGTTATTATATATGTAATTAGTCAATGTTTGATGCCAGGGTCAAAAGGGCTTTCATCCACATGCGCTTTCTCTTAAGTGGATGAAAGTCCTTGACCCCACCCCAACATCATTTTATAAAAGAAGGGCAGGTTATGTTATTATGTACAAAGTTGATTTAAATAGTGATTTAGGTGAGAGTTTTGGCCGTTATATGATTGGAAATGATGACAAGATTATTCCACTGATTTCTTCTGCGAATATTGCATGCGGTTTTCATGCATCTGATCCGGTTGTGATGACAACTGCGATTGAGCAAACGAAGGAGGCCGGGATTCAGATTGGTGCACATCCGGGATTTCCAGATCTGATGGGATTTGGCCGTAGAAATCTGGCCGTTTCTCCGGCAGAAGCAAAAGCGTATACTCTGTATCAGATCAGCGCTCTTGGAGGTATGTGCAAAGCCCATAATATGCGCCTGCAGCACGTAAAACCACATGGAGCCCTCTATAATATGGCTGCAAAAGATTATGAGCTTTCTAAAGCTATCTGTGAAGCTATTAAGTCCTATGATCCGGAAATCATCGTAATGGGACTCTCTGGCAGTGAAATGATCCGTGCAGCAAAAGATCTGGGGCTTAAAGCAGCCAGCGAAGTATTTGCAGACCGCGCTTATGAAGAAGACGGAACACTTGTGAACCGCCGCAAAGAAGGTGCAGTCATCAAAGACGAGAACGAAGCAATTGCCCGCGTGATCCGCATGGTAAAAGAGCAGAAAGTTACAACAATCACCGGAAAAGATATTTCCATTCAGGCTGATTCCGTATGCGTTCACGGTGATGGCGAAAAAGCTCTTCTTTTCGTTGAGAAAATCCGAAAAGCTATGGCAGAAGAAGGTATTACGATCAGCCCATTAAAAGACATTTGTAATTAACTTTCCTTCCACCGAAAGAACAACAACATTTTTTCAAAAAAATTCAAAAAAGTGTTTGCATTTTCCGTCAACCTATGATATCATATCTTTTGTCGAGCGGAGATGGCGGAATGGCAGACGCGCTAGATTCAGGTTCTAGTGGGAGCAATCCTGTGAGGGTTCAAGTCCCTTTCTCCGCATTGGACATAAGATATAAAACACCGTAAACTCGAGGGTTTATGGTGTTTTTCTTTGCTCAAAAATAGAAAAAACAGCAAATTTATCTCAGTGGGAGTCCAATCTCCGACTGAGATAAACGCTCCGCGAGGATGCGCAGTGATTCTGATAGGAATATGTCAGCTTTGCTGACCAGAATCACGCGCCAAGTCTCACGGATGTTCGACTTGAATTTTTAGCATTTTTTAGTTCAGGAAGTTTTCGATTATGACTCCTTCTGCTTCTTCTTCTGTCATTCCCAGTGTACGGAGTTTTACAAGTTGCTCGTCGTTAATCCTTCCGATAGCCGCCTCATGGATAATTGCTGCATCTACATGTTTTGCGTTAATCTCCGGAATAGAGCTGACTTCAGCATGATCCATGATAATAGAGTCGCATTGTACGTGAGCATGGCAGAGATTTTTACCGACTGCTCTTGGGTGAAATATCTGCCTGGAGCTGCCTTTTGCAACGGATCTGGATACGATCTGTGCAGAGCTTCCTTCACCATTCATTTCTACCATCATATTGGAAGTTGCTTCCTGGTTTCCATGTGTCATCAGCTTCTCTATAACGTACAGTTTTGAGTTTGCCTCCAGATATACATTATTCTCACGTACAGTGGAATCTACACCTTTTATCTGTGCGGTATCAAGTGTAAAGACGGAATTCTCGCCAAGATAAACTTCTGTGACCGGGTTGAGGACTCTTGTTCCTGTTCCTTCGCCTTCTCCATAGTGTTTCTCCACATAACGTACGTTGCAGTTTTTTTCTACGTGAAATGTGTGGATTCCATCATGGCGGCTTTCATTGCAACCGCTGTTGTGAATTCCACAGCCTGCAACAATCGTTACATTTGCTCCTTCTTCTATATAAAAATCATTATAAACCACATCGGTCATTCCTGTGGCATCTACAACGACCGGAATATGTACTTCTTCTCCATCTGTCTTACCATCAATATAAATGTCGATGCCCGGCTTATCCTGCTTTTTCTTAATTTTGATATGTTCGCTGTCACCGTGGCAGAGGGCAATTCCATTGTGTCTTAAGTTAAATGCACCTGACTGTTTAAATCCACTTGCATCGATCTGTTCCAGTACTTTTTTTGTAATTTCATCTAACGTCATCATATTGCTTTCCTCCCTCCTTATCTGCATGTCAGACAGCTATAAGAATCTGCTGTCTTTCCTAATAGTTGTGGAAGGATCTCGTCAGTTGCTCCAATGGACGCGATCTTACCGTCTTCGATGACCATGATCCGATCTGCCATCTGAATGATTCTCTCCTGATGTGAAATGAGAACCAGGCTTTCCTTCTTTTCTTTGTGGATTTTCTCGAACTGTTCGATCAGCATGGAAAAACTCCAAAGGTCTATTCCTGCCTCCGGCTCATCAAAAATACATAATTTGTGCGATTTTGCAAGTACGGTTGCAATCTCCAGACGTTTCATTTCACCGCCTGATAGTGTGCCATCCACTTCTCTTTCAATGTACTCATTTGCGCAAAGGCCGACCGTACTTAAAAGCTTACAACACTCTTCTCTTTTTAATTCTTTACCTGCTGAGAGTGACAACAGCTTCATAACAGTCATTCCTTTAAATCTCGGTGGCTGCTGAAATGCATAACCGATTCCTGCATCTGCTCTGTGATTGATATCATAATTGCTGATATCCTCTCCATCTAAAATAATCTGACCGGCGCTTGCTTTTTCAATTCCCATTAAAACTTTCGCAAGTGTGGACTTTCCTCCACCATTTGGTCCGGTAATGACAAGCATCTCGCCATCCGCAACATTGAAGCTGATGTTTTCAACAATGCTTCGCTCTACTCCATTCTCCTGAACCTGGAATGTAAGATTCTTTACCTCCAGCATAACATAATCTCCCTTCTGACCCATATCAGATTTCAAAATGTCCCGGCAAAAGCCCCAGACACCTTTCTATTATAAATCATGTGAAAAATGTTGTCACCTTTTATTCCAAGTGATTTAGTATATTTTACATTTTTTCACTTTCTGATACTCCATGCCTCCAGCCGCGTCACCTCTATTTTATTTCCCGCCTCTAATCGCGTCACCTCTATTTATCAAATTCAGAAAGTGGAAAAAATTTCCATAAGAATTTTCCTCTTTCTTTTTCCTCTCCATGTTGAACTCATATTTGACGAATGTTATAATAGTGATTGGCGTAAAATGAATTGATAATTTTGATAACAGGAGGACTTCTTTATGCCAAATTACCCGGACTCAATCCAGGATCTAGAACCGCTTAGCGGTCTATATATAAGAAAAAAATTTTTAAATGAAGTGCGTACTTTTCTGGACCAGAAGCATCCGCAAGGCTGGTGTATTGTAGCCATCGATATTGAGAATTTTAAATTATTCAATGACTGGTACGGGCAGGACAGCGGTGATTATCTGCTTCTGGAAATTGCTGCCTATCTTCGAAACCTTCACCAGGAAGATCACTACATCACCGGACACTTTAGTGCCGATGACTTTTTTATCTGCATGCCAGATGACGGTCACAAACTCCGCCACATTTATGCAACAATTTATCATTACATTGATAAGCTGGAACAAGATGATAGTTTTCTTCCATCCATCGGCGTCTATCGGATTGAAGACGAATCTCTGAATGTCAGCACGATGTGCAACAATGCGCAGATTGCGGCTTCCAGTGTCGTTGGAAAGATTGGAAACAGAATCTGCTATTTCGAATCTGGCATGACTAAAAAAATAGAATTAAAGCAGCGCATTCTCCGGGATGCACGACATGGACTGGAAAATCACGAATTTATCTTCTATCTTCAGCCCAAATGTAACATGACGACCGGTGAACTGGTCAGCATGGAGGCGCTTGCCAGATGGCAGAAATCTGACGGAACTTTTATCTCACCCGGAGAATTTATCCCACTGTTCGAAAGCAGTGGATTTATTACCCGCTTTGACATGTACATCTGGAAATCTGTCTGCAAAACTTTAGCCGCCTGGCGGGATAAAGGCTGCAAACTTGTTCCGATTTCCATCAATGTCTCTATGATAGACATTACGAATATTGACGTGCCTCAATATTTGTCAATGCTCACAGAGCAGTACCACATTTCCCCGGAATATCTGCCTGTGGAAATTACAGAATCTGTCTTTGCAGAGAGCAACACCATTGTAAAGAATACTATTACCCGTTTCCACAAAAAGGGTTTTTACGTGCTCATGGACGATTTTGGCAGTGGATATTCTTCTTTAAATGTGTTAAAAGACGCGAATGTAGATTATCTGAAACTAGATATGAAGTTCATGCAGATCGATGCAAAGAATAAAGGAAAAGGAATTCAGATTCTGAAATCTATCGTAGATATGGCTTACCGGCTTGGTCTTGTAATCATTGCAGAAGGTGTTGAGACAAAGGAACAGTCCGAGATTCTGAAATCCATGAACTGTAACTATGGTCAGGGATTTTATTTTCACAGACCTATGTCGGTAGAAGCTGCTGAGGAACTCATTCAGACGATTCCAATCGAGAACTTCCGGGCCGCCCATGAACAGGTCAGCCGGATTCGTAATGTCTGCGAAGCACTCCCTGATTCCCCGGAAATGTGGAAGTTAGGTGACAATATTTTCCGGATTCTTCTGGATCATATGCTTCTGCTCTCCAGATTTAATCTGATCACCGGAGGTATGGAAACGATCAAAAGAGATTCGTCTCTTGCAGGTTTTGGAATTGAATATGAAACCGATTATCAGACCTACATGTCCCGCCTACTGGACGAACAGTTAGTCCATCCGGACGATGCAGATGAATTTCGCTCTATCATGACTCTTGACCAGCTTCGTTTGCGTATGTTCCATGAAAAAGGATCTGTCATCTATCGCTTCCGCAGAAAATTCAAAGCCGGATATTTCTGGACATCACTGGAACTTTTCCCGGATGCTGAATGTTCCAAAGAAAATCCTTGGGTCGTTATGGTTATTCATGAATCTCCGTCAGTGAATCCAGATCTTTAAGCTCTGACGCTGGCATTTCAAACATCTGGACATCGTCCAGATGTTTTTTTAATACACATTTTCCCCCCACATCACCTTCAAGTTTTTTTAGTTCCTCGTAATATTTATATGCAAAAATAACAGGATTCCCCATTCTTCCAGCATTTTCACTAACCAAGATACCTTTCTTTGAAACTTCCCATGTTTCCACCATGTTTTCAAGTGATTCTCTTGTCAGATATGGCTGGTCTGCCACTGCAAACATACAGCCTTCCCTCTTTCGGCTGCCTGTTTTTCCACATTTTTCTTCCAATTCTATGAGCTTTTCCACTCCAAGACGGATAGAGCCGGATATTCCGGCTTCCGGATGTGGATTATTCACAGTTTTCATGTACGGAAAATGTGCTTCCATGTCATAGATGATCTCTTCATACTGCGTCACAATCACTATGGTATCTAAAAGCCCTTTCTGCCACAATGCAGCTACAACTTCCAGTCCGTAGCGGTACATACATTTTCCATTCAACCTATATAACAACTTGTTCGAGCCAAACCGGGTGCTGTTGCCCGCTGCCAGAAAAATCAAATTCATTCGTTTTTCTCCATTCTTCTACTGTATAGCTTCCAATGCCTGATTTGATCCAATCAAAATCAGAACATTCCCTTCCTTCAGCAGTTCTTTTGGATCTGGATTGACTTCTACTTTGTCTCCCATCTTGATTCCCACAACAATAACGTCATAAGTTTTTCTTACATCTAACTCTAAAAGCGTCCTGCCAACCCATTTTTCCGGCACTTCTGTTTCGACCAGGCTATAATCCGGTGAGAGCGCGATCCAGTCCGTAAAGTTTGCAGACATCAGATTCCTTGCCACACGCATTCCCATCTCTTTTTCCGGAAAAATAACAGAATCTGCTCCGATTTTCTTAAGCACTGTTGCATGAAGTTCATTTTTTGCCTTTGCCATAACATATGGAACGCCAATTTCCTTGCACACAAGTGTTGCCATGATACTTGCTTCCATATTGTCTGATGCCGCTACCACAACTCCGTCCAGATTCCTCGTTCCAAGCGAACGGATAAAATCTGCATCTTCAATGTCTGCTTTCATAGCATAGGACACCTGATTCGCAATTGCCTCCACACGCTCCATATTTGCATCGATTGCAACCACTTCACAACCTAATTTTTGAAGCTCAATGGCAACACTTTCTCCAAAACTACCTAACCCAAATACCGCATACTGCTTCTTCACTGTATCTCCTCCATATCACATTTTCTTTCATTTTTCTTACTTTATCCTACCAGTATATTATTCGTCGGAAGTGTGCGCATCCTGTCTTTTTGATTCTTTTTTCCTGCAAACAAAAGTGCAATTGTCACAGGTCCGACTCTTCCAATATACATTAGTGCAATAATTACCGCCTGACTTTCCCTGCACAGATGGGAAGTCAGGTCTGCAGTCAGACCGACGGTTCCAAGCGCAGAAGCCGTCTCATACATAATGTTCAGAAAGGATAACCTGTCTGCTTCAAATACTGCAATCAATGTTGTTCCAGTTAAGTAACAGATCAGCGCAAGCACGACTGTCGCAAATCCCATTCTGACATTTTGTGCGGATATTCTTCTTCCAAAACATTCCGTATCCTGTCCCCCACGGACAAATGCAATGCATGTAAGCATGAGCATTGCTATAGTAGTAGTCTTCACACCTCCTGCCGTTCCTCCAGGTGACCCTCCGATAAACATCAAAAGGATATTCAGAAATCTTGTCTCTTCATGCATACCTGCCTGTGAAAATGTAGAATATCCCGCTGTTCTGGTCGTCACTGACTGAAAGGCAGATGCCATCCATTTCTCTCCAAAACTTAAGTGTCCAATTGTATCCGGATTATGATATTCCAGTAAAAATGTCAATAATGTTCCCACTGCCAGCAATATCAAGGTTGTCACGATTGCAAGCTTTGAATGCAGCCGGAGTCTTGTAAACCACCATTTTCCAGGAATTTCTTTCTTTCGGATTTTTTTAATATTACCCAGCACATCATACCAGACACCAAATCCGATACCACTTAAGATGATCAGAAGCATTGTCGTAATATTAATAAGTGGATTACAGATATATTTTGCCAGACTGTCTGAACCCAGTATATCAATTCCTGCATTACAGAACGCAGATACCGAATGAAAGATGCTATACCCAATTCCACGCAGCAATCCATATTCCGGCACGAACTGCACTGCATAGAATAAAGCTCCCACACCCTCAACCGTAAATGTTCCGATCAGAATTCTTCTGACCATTCCTACAATACCACCAATAGAATCTGCGTTATACGTCTCCTGGATAACCATACGCTCCCTGACAGTAATCTGTCTGCGTAAGAGCAAAAAGAATGCCGTTACACAGGCAATGATTCCAAGTCCGCCAATCTGTATCAATATCAACAAAATTACTTTTCCAAATAATGTGAATTGAGTTTGCGGAATGATTGTGACCAGCCCTGTCACACACACTGCAGATGCCGATGTAAATAACGCATCAAAGAATTCAATCGGCTTCTGGTTGCTGACCGGAAGCCATAAAAGAACTGCTCCGGCCACAATTACAAACAAAAATCCGGCTGCCAGAATCTTCATCGTATTCCAGCGGATATTTTTCTTTCTATTATATCTTTTCATATGTTTTCTTCCTTTGATTTTTCAATAACCACATTATGCTCTTTTTCTTTTCTTTTGTCTACTTTTTTTATATATTCCGTATAAGTCTATACTTTTTATTTCTTGCGAAACTTCTTTCCAGGTACTATACTAAATTTAGTTTCAGTTTTAGTTTTATATATTTGTTTTCTATGAGGAGATTTGATTATGATTACAACTACCGATTTCGGAACTTTATGTGACGACAGAACAGTCAGATTATATACATTAAAAAATGACGCCATCGAACTTTCTGTCACAGATTACGGCAGCACTCTCGTACGCCTGCTCGTCCCGGATAAGAATGGCAAGCCAACGGATGTTGTCCTTGGCTATGATGATCTTGCAGGCTACGTGGCCGATGACACCTGCTTTGGAAATAATGTCGGCAGAAGCGCCAATCGTATCGGAGGTGCTTCATTTACACTGAATGGTACAGAATATAAACTGGCTGCCAACGATGGAGAAAATAATCTTCACAGCGGTCCGGACTCTTACTCAAAACGGATCTGGAACGTAGCAGCTAAAACAGATACCTCCATTACATTTTCTCTGGAAAGCCCTCATATGGATCAGGGATTCCCAGGAGCACTGACCATGTCTGTCACCTACGAGATTTCCGGTCAGAACGAAGAGCCTGCTTTCTCGATTACATACGAAGCAGCTCCGGATCAGGATACATTGATCAGCATGACGCACCACAGTTACTATAATCTGAACGGAGAAGGTTCCGGTGATATTCTGAATCATAAGGTTACGCTGGCAGCAGACTTCTATACTCCAACTGATGCAGCTTCTGTTCCAACCGGAGAAATTACTTCTGTCACCGGAACGGTTATGGATTTTCGTGACGGACGTTATCTTGGCACTGATATTGAAGCTTCTACGTTACAGACTGCCCGTGGCTATGATCACAACTGGGTAATCGGAACCGGATATGGTGTTCCTCACAAAGTGTTGACCGCAACAGGTGACCAGAGCGGCATCTCCATGGACTTATCGACAGATTATCCTGGAATCCAGCTTTACACTGCCAACTATCTGGAGCATGTTGCCGGAAAGCAAGGGCATGTATACGAAGCAAGAGATGCTGTGTGCTTCGAGCCACAATATTTTCCAGATGCTATTCATCATCCGAATTTTCCAAGCCCCGTGGTAAAAGCCGGTGAAACTTATAAAAAACAAATTATTTATCATTTTTATACAGACTAACTATAGTAAAATGATAAAAATCCCAAGATGGACAGCTCTTCTATAAGCTCTCCATCTTGGGATTTTTTATGAAATTCTAACGACCTAATATCCTGTCTCCGTTGTATACTGCTCTGCCATCGTATCCCAGCTCGTAAATTTCTCATCACCTCTGTGATCCGGCAGCATATAATGCTCCTGCAAATACGTGATCATGTAATCTGTAATTTTATGTGCTCCTGACAGGTTCAAATGATCGCCTTTATCCAGAGTGTCACTTTTCCAGTCGATTCCCAGTTCCTTAAGCTTCTGATTAAAATCAATATAAGGAATTCCATACTTCCCGGCGTATTTTAGCACTGCATTGTATCTCTTGTAATTATGATTCACCGGAGAAGCCGATGTGTAAAGCAAGAGCTGAATTTTGTTTTTCTCACACAGTTTCCGGATTTTATCCAAATACCAGAGATTTATTTGGGGTATTTCTTTTTCCTTTTTCGTCTTCTTCATGTAACTGCCTTTGCTGTACGGCGCCACTCCCGGCCGGATTGCAAAGCCTTTGTAAGACTGCCATCCTTCTGGTATCTGGTCATTCACAATATTTTTCCACAAATTATGATATTGTAACACCGGAAAATAATACATAGCCGTATCACTGATGGAGCTGCGCAGACTATCCGGCGTATTCGTATAGCGAAACAACATATTTGTTTCCAAGAGTACGACCTGTGGTGACTGATAATCTAAAGCGTGCTTTAACATATAATATGATTCCGAAATGCGCTGAGCAGATTGTCCACATACATAACTTGTAATTCCGGTACTTTTCCACAATTCCATCGGAGATATCGACGTCATGCTCTCACTATCCCCAATTACAAGCATATCTATAGAATCTTTTTGTTCTTTCTGAATACCGACATAGCTGTTATATCTTCCCGGCAGCCCTGCAAGTCTGCCGATATAGATACGTTCTATCCAGTCAGATAACATTACTGTACTGCATATCACTATAAATATAAATATTCCTATCTTTTTCTTCATGTCTATATCCTCTAAAATCCTGCATAAATCAAATCAATCATCTGATAACCTTCTCCATATGCCCCAAAGATCAGAATTGCCATAACAAGACCATAGCAAATGACCCATTTTCCAGGAACAAATGCTTTTTCAACCGTGCAGATCCACTGTTTTTGACACATTTTTGTTTCTTTCGGCCAATACTCCTTCATCAGATCTGCGAAAAATACTATCATACAGCCAATTATTATAATTCTGAAATCATTCTGATCCAAACCTAATGTACGCAAGGTGCCATCCTTAAACGTCTCTGTCGCGAATCCCTGAAAGATACTTTTAAACATATGAAATCCCTGATGGAAGCCATCTCCTCGGAAAAACATTTCACCCGTGAATATGATGATCAGCATCTTCACTGTCTGAAATGCTTTATAGAACATACACTCCGGATTAATATGAAGTACTGCAAGAATTCTGTCTCTTACCGGTTCCAATGCAAGTCCCATAAAAATCAATCCAAAGTAATATAATCCGTAAAAAATGTAATTCCATTTCGGACCGTGCCACAGACCATTGCTGATCCATACCGGGAAAAGTGCCATTGCTGCAATTCCCATTCTCGCCACATATTTTCCAAAATCCCCTTTGAAATGTTTTCTCGTAAACTTATTCCACTTTCTGGCCGTCTTGGAAATGGATACTGGATAAAAGATATAGTTCTTGAACCAGACACCAAGCGTAATGTGCCATCGTTTCCAGAAATCTGTACATGTCTTTGCAAAAAACGGCTGACTGAAATTCTCCGGCAGGCGAATTCCAAAAAGTCCGGCACTTCCGATGACCATATCCATACAGCCCGAAAATTCCATATACAACTGTATCGTATAAGAAATCGCCGCTGCCACGATCACGGCACCACTGTAGCTCTCGTATCCGACATACACCTTGTCGACCAGCACTGCAAGCCTGTCCGCAATAATCATCTTTTTAAACAATCCCCAGATGATCCGATAACAGCCCTTAAAAACATTCTCTGCTTTTACAGATTCATTTTTAAACAACGTATCTTCCACATCTTCCCATCTGCAGATCGGACCTTCTACGATTACCGGAAAGAATCCAAGAAACAATGCGGTCTTCACCAGACTGTACTCTGCCTTTACCTTTCCCCAATACACATCTGCCATATATCCGATTGCAGATAGTGTATAAAAAGAAATTCCAATTGGTAAAAAGATCAGTTGATCTTGATAGCTCCAGTCTATATGAAGCGCCATTGCCAGCTTCGAAACATTTCCAAAGAAAAAATTTCGATACTTCAGATACAAAATTGTTCCTAAAAGCAAAAAAATTCCTAACTGAAGTACTCTCTTTTTTCTCTTATCGCGCTTGTCCATCGTATCCATCCAAATGCAGATATGATGCGTCAGAAATGTTGTCCCGATCAGATAAATAATTAATTTTTCACTAAAGCTCCAGAAAAACAAATAACTAAATATGAGCAATGTATAACTTCTCCATTTTGCCGGAGTGATCTGATAGAAAAGAAGTGCTTCCGGCAAAAAAAGGAGTAAGTATGGTGTTGTGTGATAAGCCATAATAACCCTCTCTTTCACACTCCACTATACACTCCTTTTCTTAAGATTTTATGTAGTTTTACAAAATAATTTTAAATATTCAAAACTTTGTTAAAAAGTCATCCCCAACTATATGCAGGTCTGTTTTTATTTATTCTTTTCTTTCTCAGCTTCCGTAAAATTTCTATGCAGAAGTTCATGTGTTTTACCTTTCAAAAGTCCTTCATACAAAGACTGTACCATCGGATTTTCATCTGATTTCTTAATCTGGGTATTGACATCTGCCTTATACAGTCCCTGCATACGTGCTTCTCTCGTATGTGCACCTGCATCCAGTGGCTGTCCGCCACCCATGACACATCCGCGTCTGCATGCCATAACTTCTACGAAATCATAATGAATCTCTCCGCTCTTAATCTTCTTCAGCAGCTGGTCTGCATTTGCAAGGCCGCTTACGATTGCAGCTTTGATCTCTTTGCCATTATAATCATAGACAATCTCTTTGATTCCATCATCACCGCGCACTCCGCTGGACTTCAATTCTTCCATATCTGCACGCTTGTGTCCCTGTGTAATCTTACGAAGAACAGCTTCTGTGACTCCTCCGGTCACTCCAAAGATCACTCCGGCTCCGGAACCAATTCCAAATGGTACATCTGCAGATTCGATTTCAACCTGGTCAAACATAATTCCTGCCCGCTTAATCATAGAAATCAATTCGGTTGTTGTCAGAACATAATCTATGTCCTGTCTGCCATTCGTTTTCGATTCTGGACGAAGAATTTCTTCTTTCTTTGCCGTACATGGCATAATTGATACAGATACTAATTTTTTACCGGCATTATTTTCCGGATTCTTATAGTATTCTCTTACGACTGCTCCAAACATCTGCTGTGGTGAACGGCAGCTAGACAGATGTGGAACAAATTCCGGATAACGGTTCTCGCAGAATTTCACCCACGCCGGACAGCATGAGGTAAATAACGGAAGATTTTCTCCTGCGTTGAATCTCTCCATAAATTCTTTCGACTCTTCCATAACTGTCAAATCAGCTCCATATGCTGTGTCATAGACCTCATCAAAGCCAAGTCTGTGAAGAACTCCGACCAGTTTTCCCATCACATTCTCACCCTTTGGAATTCCGAATTCCTCACCTGCTGCCACACGTACAGCCGGTGCAATCTGGGCAATTACAATGGTATCTTTATCAGCAAGCGCATCCCAGACAACATCAATATTCGTCTTGATACTGATTGCTCCGGTCGGACAGACAACACGGCACTGTCCACAGTTTACACAGTCTGTCTGGGCAATTGGCTTATTAAATGCAGGAGATACAATTGCTTCTGTTCCACGATAGGCAAAATCAATGGCATTTACTCCCTGTACATTGTCGCACATACGCACACAGTCACCACAGAGAATACATTTATTTGGATCACGTACAATTGCTGGTGAACTGTCATCAATCGGATGTGGCTCTTTTGTATTCTCAAATCGGACATCGTGCACTCCCAGTCTGTGTGCAAGATCCTGGAGATGACATTCCCCACTCTTGATACAGGTTGTACAATCTCTGCAGTGCGATGCTAAAAGCAATTCTATAATCTGCTTTCTGTATTTTATCAGTCTTGGTGTATTCGTATAAATGACCATTCCGTCCTTCGGTTTTTCTGAACAGGAAGCAAACGTCTTTCCCCATTCATTTTCTACAGTACAAAGACGGCATGCACCGTAAATGGATAATTCAGAATGGTAGCATAATGTTGGTATATCTATTCCGGCTTTGCGGATAACGGCCAGAACGTTTGGTTCATCCGTGAATTCCACACGCCGTCCATCAATCATCATTGATCCCATATTCTTTCCTCCTCGGTTATTCTGTATAGACTGCACCAAAGGAACAATTCTCTAAGCATGCTCCACATTTGATACATTTTGCGCTGTCGATCACATACGGTGATTTAATCTTGCCTGTAATGGCACCAACCGGACAATTTCTTGCACACTTGGAGCATCCCTTACATTTTTCCGGATTGATCTTATAATTCCGGAGATTTGCACAGATACCGGCACGGCATTTCTTATCACGGATATGCTCTTCATATTCTTCCCGGAATGCCTGAATCGTGCTGATTACCGGTTTTGGCGCACTCTTTCCAAGACCGCAGAGAGCTGTGTTTTCAATCATATCAGCTAACTCTTTCAGCTCTTCGATGTCCCCTTCTCTTCCTTCTCCGGCAACGATACGCTCCAGAATCTCCAGCATACGCTTCGTTCCCTCACGGCATGGTACACATTTTCCACAACTTTCACGCTGCGTAAAATTCATAAAGAATCTTGCAACTTCAACCATACAGGTATTCTCATCCATAACAACCAGTCCTCCAGAACCGATCATGGCACCAATCTTCGTCAGTGAATCAAAGTCCATCTTACTGTCCAGATGTGATTCTGTCAGACATCCTCCAGATGGTCCTCCGATTTGGACAGCTTTAAACATCTTTCCATCACGGATTCCGCCCCCAATATCAAAGATGATCTCTCTTAACGTAATACCCATCGGCACCTCGATCAGACCGGTATTATTTACATTTCCTGTCAGGGCAAATGCTTTCGTTCCCGGACTTTCCGGTGTTCCGATTCCTGTATACCAGTCAGCTCCATGCTTCACGATCATCGGTACATTCGCATAAGTCTCAACATTATTCAGAACCGTCGGTTTTCCAAATAATCCCTTTTCAACGGTTCTAGGCGGTTTTACACGTGGCATTCCACGCTTACCTTCAATGGATGCTGTCAGGGCTGAGCCCTCACCACATACGAAAGCTCCTGCTCCACGGTTGATATGTAAATAGAAGCTAAATCCTGTTCCCAAAATATTGTCTCCCAGAATTCCAAGCTCTTCTGCCTGTTTGATTGCAATGCGAAGTCTGCTGACTGCCAGTGGGTATTCCGCACGGACATAAATATATCCTTCCTGTGCCTGTACCGCATAGGCTGCGATCATCATACCTTCGATCATGCGATGCGGATCTCCTTCCATGATGCTTCTGTCCATGAATGCTCCCGGATCTCCTTCATCACCATTGCAGACGACATAACGGATCTTTTCTTTCTGTCCAGCAACCTGGGACCATTTTCTTCCAGTCTGGAAACCAGCTCCTCCACGTCCACGCAGATTTGACTGGGTAATCGTCTTGATTACGGCCTCCGGCGTCATCTCAAATACAGCTTTTTCAAATGCTTCATATGCACCTACTGCCAGTGCATCCTCAATATGTTCTGCATCAATGTGACCGCAGTTTTTCAGAACAAGTCTTGTCTGTTTTGCATAGAATGGAATTTCTTCCTGAGTCTGATAGACCTCATTATCCTGCTTGTACATCAGACGTGTGACTGGCTCTCCATGGAGGACTGACTTTTCAAAGATTTCTTCACAGTCTTCCAGCTTTACTTTTAAGTAGAGATAATTATAAGGTTCAATTCTGACAAGCGGACCCATCTCGCAAAAGCCATGACATCCACTTTTCTTAACGCCGACATGTTCTCCATGTGCAATCTCTGCTCCGATTCTGACCTCAACATGATCCATACCCGCTGTCAGTTCACTGAATCTGTCAAAGATTTTGTCAGAACCACCTGCAAGACATCCGGTCCCTCCACAGACCAGTATCTTACATGTTTCTTTATTTCTCTTCTCCTGGCATTGTTCACGCAGGAGTCTAAGTTGTGTTCTGTTTTCCAGTTTCATCTGTTATTCCTCCCGCAGTTTTTTGATTAATTCACTCATTTTTTCCGGTGTCATCTTACCATACACCTCGTCATTGATCATGACTGCCGGTGCAAGTCCGCATGCGCCAAGACAGGAAACGGTCTCTACTGTAAATAACTGATCATCTGTTGTGTGTTTATCTTTATTAAGCCCCAGCTCTTTATATAATCCTTCCAGTATCGGAATTGATTTACGCACATGACAGGCCGTACCATCACAGACTTTAATAACATATTTGCCCTTTGCTTCAAACGAGAAGTTCTCATAAAAACTTGCAACGCTGAAAGCCTTTGCTTCTGAAATGCCAATTTTTCCGGCCACATAACTTAATAATTCCGGTGGAAGATAGCGGTATTCCTCCTGAATATCCTGGATAATCGGAATCAGCGACCGCTCTTCACGCGTGTGACAGGCAATAATCTCATCTGTCTTCTCGTAATAAGATGCGTCTAACATAAAAAACCTCCTCATGAATCAAATTTATTCTATTTCTATTTTATCTCAATTTTTATTGCCATGAAAATATCAATAAAGCATGAGTGATATATACTTTTACATATATTTATTAGTTTCAAGTAACTTTAAAGATCAAAAAAAGAAGCCTCGCTATTTTGAGACTTCTATTGCTTCTTTCTTCAGCTGCCGGATAAACTCCCGTTCATCTTCACTCAGAAACTTTCTGCCCGGATATACCATAACATCTTTCATCCGCCGCTGCTGCCATTCTATCTTACGCTGTGCCAGTCCATTTCTTCGGAGAAGTTCTTCCGGAATCGGTGACACCCACATATAGGTTCCCGGTATATCTTTCAGAAGCATAAACTGATTGCCACGCTCATATACATGAATCCGTCTGTGTGCATTCTGATTCTCCGGCGTTTCCTTAATGTCCAGATACTCCCCGTTCGGCAGTCTGGAATCTCCGTGTATCAGCTCGATATAAGGTTCCAGATCTTCATATCCATTCAGTTTTTTCGTTGCCAGCGGATCATTCTCATTAACAACAAGACGATACTGGAAATCCATGATTTTTTCATATTCCAGACCTCTTAAATGAATAATGGAATAGTAATATTCTTCATATTTGTCTTCCATCCGGATCAGCGCAAGATTGTAATGCTTCTTTGTAAGATTGTCCAGCGCTTGGACAGAATTGCACTCCCGGATATGCAGTCTCAGCTCTTCTGCATCTCTCACCTGCTCTACATACTTTCCAAATGCATAAGATGCATAGCTGGCTCTTGGTATAGAAATTTTCATCTCTACATCAGTCCCTTTTTTATTTCCCTGGAATTTACGGTTCAACCCTTCAATTTCCTGAATGACCCGTCTCGCCTGCGCAATAAACTGCTGCCCTTCCCTGGTAGGAGCCATTCCCCTCGCTGTCCGCACGAAGAGCTGGATCTGATATTCCTCTTCCAGATTCCGGATTGCCTTACTGATGTTCGGCTGTGCAACATACAAACGCTTGGATGCCGCGCTCACCGAACCACACTGTGCAATTTCAATGATATATCTTAACTCTGTTATATTCATTTTTATCACTCATTCTCAAACATTAATAAAAAGCTTAGTCCCAGAAGAATACAGGAAATCCAGATCATATGGATTCCAAAATGTTCCGTTAGGTTGCCGCCAAGTCCTGCTCCGATCGCAAATAAAAAGATAATTCCAAAATAATAAGCGGCCTGCTTTAACTGCTCTGTTTTTTTATCCTGAAGATAATGAGAAAACGCTGCCGTTCCACTTCTTAAGTTACCGATACACATGGTACTTGCATAGGAATAACCACCCATCTTCCGGAATGTCTGCACCTGCATCGCACAGGCAAAGGACACAAAAATCGTCGCTGTCATATTCAGACTGTGTGGAATAAATCCTACGACAAATAATATGACGATCTCTGCAAGCAGAATCCCCTGCCTCCAGTGAAGCCGTCTGGCATATTTATACCGCATCTGAATCTGATCTGCCACGAAAACTCCAAGAACAAATGCTATAAGAGGCAGCAAATATCGTACTCCGGCCTTCCAGTCTCCGGTCATAAAATGCTGACTCATCAATACTACGTTTCCTGTCTGTGCGTTGGAAAAAACTTCATTTCTCGTATTATATGTATAAGCGTCCTGAAAACCTCCTGATAACGCCAGAAATGCGCTGTTTATAAATGCCTCTGACATCTGCTTTCCCGAAAAATTCTTACCGACCATGCGTAACACCTCTACTCATCCTTTGTATTTTCAGTTTCCTATTATATAGATGCACATGTCAAAAGTCAATTTCACCGTTTTGCCGGTATATAAATTTTATATCAAGAATGCCTCGGCATTCTTCCAGCTGATATATTTTCGCAGAGCCTGAATATAAAATTCACTCATCCGGCTCCCACGAATTCTGTGGTGCGTCAGAATTCCAATCTCCATATCTCCTTCTTCTTTTAAAGGTACTGCCACAATATTCGCTCCGTTCAGTTCCTCATCAATGACTCCACTACACACCGTATATCCATTCAGTCCAATCAGTAAATTAAAAAGTGTCGCGCGGTCACGTACACGGATATTCTTCGCACGCTCTGTAGTACTGAATATTTCCTCTGAAAAGTAAAAAGAGTTGTGTTCTCCCTGCTCAAAAGACAGATATGGGTATGTCTTTAAATCTTCCATCGTTACAGATTCTTTTTTTGCCAACGGATTTGAAGTACTGACGAAAATGTGTGGTTTGGCCGTAAATAAAGTCTCAAATTCCAGATCCTTTGCCTTGATGATCTTCTTTAATACGGTCCGGTTAAAATCGTTCAGATACAAAATTCCAATCTCACTTCTCATCTTCGCCACATCATCGATGATCTCATATGTCTGTGTCTCTCGAAGAGAAAAATCATAATTGTCCCCGCCAAATTCTTTGATTAGGTCAACAAATGCATTGACAGCGAAAGAATAATGTTGTGTAGAGACACTAAATTCTTTCTTGCCTCCTGCCTGAAGCTTATAGCGCTCTTCCAAAAGTGATGCCTGTTCCAGCACCTGCCTTGCATATCCTAAAAATATCGCTCCATCCTTTGACACTTCGATTCCCTTATTCGTCCTGTCAAAAATGATAATTCCCATCTCTTGTTCCAGTTCTCTAATTGCTTTTGTCAGTCCTGGCTGAGAAACAAAAAGACGACGGGCTGCTTCGCTCATAGTGCCTGTCTCCGCAACGGTCGTCACATACCTTAACTGCTGTAATGTCATCACATGCCCTCCTGTCGTTGGTTTCTCAAAAATTTACTTTAAAATTGCCTAACTATTGTAACATTTTACCTTATAAATATCAATGAAGTTCATTTTTTCATTGACTTTTAGTTCCGGATACCATAAGATATTACTAAGCATTCTGATGACTGACGGATAATTGTGGAGTACCACAGAGGAATCAGAAGTCGTATTAAGCCGACCGTCTGGGCAACATTTATCCTAACGATAGATGTTGTCCTTTTTTATTAATGCCAGGGGGATAAGCCATAGACCCTGCATGTGTTTACGCATGCAAGGTCATCTGCCTGGCATGTACTTATCTAGCGACGTGAAGCTTGCATTAAACCAGGGAGGAAAATGAAGATGAAAACTGATATCGAGATCGCACAGGAGTGTACAATGGATCCAATCACTGCCATTGCAGAGAAGGCCGGAATCCCGGACGAATACTTAGAGCAATATGGCAAATACAAAGCAAAGATTGACTACAATTTCTTAAAGAAATCTCAGAACAAAGATGGCAAATTAATTCTTGTCACAGCAATCAACCCGACACCTGCCGGAGAAGGAAAGACAACCACAACTGTCGGACTTGCTGATGCAATGCAACGTCTGAATAAAAAGGTTATGGTCGCACTTCGTGAGCCTTCTCTTGGACCTGTATTCGGAATCAAAGGCGGTGCTGCCGGTGGCGGATATGCGCAGGTTGTACCAATGGAGGATATCAACCTTCACTTCACCGGTGACTTTCACGCAATTGGAGCTGCCAACAACTTATTAGCAGCCCTCATCGACAACCATATTTACCAGGGAAATGAATTAAATATCGACCCACGTAAAATTGTATGGAAACGCTGTGTTGACATGAATGACCGCCAGCTTCGTTTTGTAACAGACGGACTTGGTGGAAGAATCAATGGCGTACCAAGAGAGGACGGATATGACATCACTGTTGCTTCCGAAATCATGGCTGTTCTGTGTCTGTCTAAAGACATTACAGATTTGAAAGAAAGACTTGGCCGCATCATTGTTGGTTATACATATGGAAAGCTTTCTGAGCAAAAACCAGTAACCTCTCACGACCTTCACGCAGAAGGAGCTATGTGCGCACTGTTAAAAGATGCTTTGAAGCCGAACCTTGTTCAGACACTGGAGCACACTCCGGCGATTATTCACGGTGGACCATTTGCAAATATCGCACACGGCTGTAACTCTGTAACAGCTACAAAGATGGCTCTGAACCTCGCTGATTACGCCATCACAGAAGCCGGATTTGGCGCTGATCTCGGTGCTGAGAAATTCCTGGATATCAAGTGCCGCATGGCTGGCTTGAAGCCAAATGCAGTTGTTATCGTAGCAACAGTACGCGCTCTGAAATACAACGGCGGCGTTGCAAAAGCGGATCTGAACCAAGAGAACTTAGAGGCTCTGGAAAAAGGTATCCCGAACCTGATGAAACATGTAAATAATATTAAAAATGTATACGGACTTCCTTGTGTTGTTGCAATCAATGCATTCCCAACAGACACGAAGGCTGAGCTTGATCTTGTAGAAGCAAAATGTAAAGAAGTCGGCGTCAACGTTGCTCTCTCTGAGGTATGGGCAAAAGGCGGCGAAGGTGGTCTTAAGCTGGCAGAAGAAGTGATTCGCTTATGTGATGAGCCAAATAACTTCCACTACTGCTATGAGGAAGATACAACGATCCAGGAGAAATTAGACCAGATCGTACAGAAAGTTTACGGTGGAAGAAAAGCTGTCCTGACACCTGCTGCCCAGAAACAGGCAAAACAGCTCTCTGACCTTGGATTTGAAAATGCTCCGATCTGTATGGCAAAGACTCAGTACAGTTTAACAGATGATGCCACTAAACTCGGTGCACCGACAGATTTCGACGTTACTGTAAGAAACTTAAAGATTTCTGCAGGAGCCGGATTCATCGTAGCATTGACCGGAGATATCATGACCATGCCAGGACTTCCAAAAGTACCGGCTGCTGAAAGAATTGATGTCGATGCAGAAGGAAAGATTACAGGATTGTTCTAAACTTACAATAAATATGGAAGACTGGGATTTCTGACACGTTGAGGTTTTGAAATTTTACTACGCCATTTATTAAAGAGGAGTTACACAAACTCACCTAAAAAACAGGTTCAAACAGTGTGTAACTCCTCTTAATTATGCTCGTAAAATTTCAACCTCTTCCTATCATCTGAAATCCCAGTCTTCCGTATTTCATGCGGTAGTTTACGGCATACTTTCGTAAAACTCTTTTTCGAAATAATCTTCTTTTAAATATTCCTATGCTAAATTTTTAGAACATTTCGAGAGCAAAGAAAAATAAGGTTGTTTTTACGTGAAAACATTCTAATTCAATTTGAATTCACGTAAAAATATCCCCACCCAGGGTTTCTGTTCTAGGCGGGATGCTTATATGTTATATTCTACTATGTTCTTTAGAAGAATTTTGCGATTTCTTCTAATTCTTTTCTTTTTGGCATATTGGCTTCTTTTGCTTTGTAACCAACCGCGATGACTGCAACTACATTTTCTGTCTCAGGAATATGAAGCATCTCACGAATAGCTTCACCGTCCCGGATTCCCATGACTAATGTGTCAAGCCCAAGCTCTGTTGCCTTGAGAAGCAGATTCTCATTCTGCAGTCCAAGATCATAGTATCCCCAGCCGTCTCCAGCTTCATTTACTGGATTTCCATCATTATCAAATCCAACGAGTCCTTTTACAAATGTTGCAACGATTAACGCGCCTGCACCTGCTGAATTTTTCTGATTGAATTCCGGCAGACATTTTTGACTGAATTCTGCAACCTTGTCCTCGGATAATACACAGTAATATCTGGAAGTCTGTGTATTTTTCCATGACGGTGCAAGACTTGCTGCCTTGATCAAAGTCTCCACCTGCTCTTTCGTTACTTTCTTCTCAGCATCATAATGTCGGATGCTCCGTCTCGTTTCAAATGCTGTCTGTAATTCCATAAAAAGTACCTCGCTTTCTAAATATCTGTTTTATAACAACATTGTCATATAAAATGGAATATAAGTAATCCCATCTTGATATTTCAAGTCTTTAATCCAAAACTGTGTGGTCAGTCAGAAGATATTCCACTTCTGACTGACCACACAGTTCAAGTTTTTTTGTTATCTTCGATCGTCTTGTCTAGTTCAAATAAATTGCGCGCTCCTCTACAGTCAGATCCTTAATGACCTCTCCGGCAATGATTAATCCAACGACTGATGGTACAAATGCCACGCTTCCTGGAATGTCACGCCTCTCTGTACATTTGTGTTTTGCACCCGGAGGGCAGATGCAGTGATTTCTGCAGCTGATGGCCATATCCTCCAGTGGTCTCGTTGGCTTCTCCTCGGAATATACCACTTTCAATTTCTTCACGCCACGCTGTTTTAACTCACGGCGCATAACCTTCGCAAGTGGACACATCTTTGTCTTGTAAATGTCTGCCACACGAAATGCACTTGGATCAAGTTTATTACCAGCTCCCATACTGCTGATAATCGGCACTTTCATCTCTTTTGCTTTCATAACAAGTTCAATTTTGGCAGTCACCGTATCTACCGCATCAACCACGTAATCATACTGAGCAAACGGAAACTCCTCTGCATTCTCCGGAAGGAAAAAACATTTGTGAACATTTACTTCAATATCTGGGTTGATGTCCAACATTCTCTCCTTCATCACATCTGTTTTATACTGTCCAACAGTCTTTCTCGTAGCAATGATCTGACGGTTCAAATTCGTCAGGCACACCTTATCATCATCAATCAGATCAAAATGACCGACTCCGCTTCTTACAAGAGCCTCACACACATATCCACCGACTCCGCCAATCCCAAACACTGCGACTCTGGAATTCTTTAATTTATCCATTGCTTCTTTTCCTAGCAATAACTGTGTTCTTGAAAACTGATTTAACATCTGTTGCAGTCCCCTTTTCTTACCATTTCAATAGGTTATCATTATATAAGAAATAAATGTCATTGTCAATTTTTTCAAAAGTTATTCGGCAAAATCAGTTTCTATCCATTTATGAAACTTTCTTCTGAGGAATTATAAAAATAAATATCAGCGAACTGACTAACAATAATCCCGGATAGAACAACTTCGGTATTACATCAAATGCTGAAAGTTCATGCCCCATCTCGTGAATTGCAGACAATGCCACCAACATCTGCGCACCATAAGGAATGACTCCCTGTGAAATACAGGAAAATGTGTCCAACAGTGATGCTGCTTTGCTGTGTGTAATTCCATATTCTTCAGACATCTCCACTGCAATTGGATTTGCCATGACAATAGCCACCGTGTTATTCGCCGTTGCGATATCCATTGCAGCTACTAAAAGCCCCATGCCAAACTGACCGCCCTTTCGTCCACGAAATATCCTGCGTATCACAGACAGCAGCGCCTCAAAGCCGCCATACTCGCGAATCAACGCACACAATGCTGCTACCAGTACCGCTACCATACAAGTCTCAAACATTCCGGAAATTCCAGATCCCATACTGCTGATCAAATCCACAAAACTTGTCTGTCCTGTCGCAAGCATAATTACAATTCCAGAGAAAATACCGATCAAAAGTACCAGAAATACATTGATCCCGATAATACCGCCAATCAGTACTAAAATATATGGAACCATCTGGATCAGATGATACTCATGGTTCACTGCCCCGCCAAGATCCGTGCGCAATGACAATACAAGTATCAGACCTAACGTTACCAATGCTGCCGGAAATGCAATCCAGAAATTCTCCCGGAATTTATCCTTCATCGGACAGCCCTGTCCGTTGCACGCCGCAATCGTCGTGTCTGATATAAAAGAAAGATTGTCCCCAAACATAGCACCACCCATGACCGAACCGATGCAGAGCGCCAGATCAAATCCTGAAGCATCAGAAACTGCCGCTGCGATCGGGGCAATCAATGTAATTGTTCCGACTGAAGTTCCCATAGCTGTTGATACAAAACACGCAACTACAAATAACACCGCCACGGAAAACTTGGCCGGAATCAGTGAAAGCATGAAATATGCCACACTCTCTGCACTGCTTCTTCCCACAACTCCAACAAAGCTCCCCGCCACAAGGAAAATCAATAACATTGTAATAATATTCTTATCTGCCAGTCCCTGCGCCATGATGGACAATTTATCATCAAAACTGACTTCCCTGTTTTGAAAACAGGCCACTAAAATTGCCACCATAAATGCAAGTACAATTGGAATGTTGTAAAATCCCATCGGTATCTTCATCACGTATTCAAAAACAATTCCAAGCCCCAGATACAAAACCAAAAATACACCAATTGGCATAAGTGCCTTTGGATTACTCTTTTTCATAATTTCCCCAGTCCTCTCATCTTTTCTTTTTCACTATCATAGTCTATTCCATGCCTCCCAGTCAAGTTATTTTAATAGCATTTAACCGTTTACGGTTATTTTTTAATTTTCGGATATTTATCATTGACTTTCACCCGTTTTGTAGATATACTAATTTTAGTAAAACATTTCAAGGAGGCACTGTTATGAAGTCATTAGGGGAAGAATTCAAAGAAAGAAAAAACGAACTTGGTATTACAACAGAACAGCTTTCCAGACTGTCCGGCATACCGACAGGTACCATCAACAAGATTCTGAATGGCGAGACAAAATCTCCACGCTATGCAACATTGAAGGCACTGAATGATGTCCTTTTTAGAGATATCGATTCCGGTATCGATGGAATCAGAGAGACCGCTGCAGTCTATACTGTTTCTTCCGATAAGAAACAGGGCGAATACACTCTGGACGACTACTATGCCCTCCCGGACGACGTTCGAGCCGAACTCATCGACGGGCATCTGATTTTTCTGGAAGCGCCCCGCTCTGTACATCAGGAACTTATCAGCGAACTATTAATGGACATCGGTTTTTATATTCGCAAAAATAAAGGCCTATGTAAAGTCCTTCCAGCGCCACTTGATGTGCAGCTCGACTGCGATAACCGCACAATGATCCAGCCGGATATCTCCGTAATCTGCCAGCTTGACCGGCTTGTGGAAAAAGGCGTCTACGGCGCACCGGACTTCTGTATTGAGATTGTGTCTCCTTCCAGCCGCAGCCGTGATTACATAAAGAAAGTTTCCAAATACCAGAACGCCGGTGTCCGGGAATACTGGATCGTAGATCCGAAGCGTGAAACTGTACTGTGCTACTACTTTGAAGGCGACGATTATCCTCATATGTATACATTTGATGATATTATCCCTGTTATGATTTATGATGGAAAATTGGAGATTAATTTTGCTGATATAAAAGAAAGATTGATCTGATCATGCAGCATTGTACGCCACGGCATATACTTTCTCGAAGATAATATATTCTTCATAGGAAAAAATTTTTAAGTAGTTGCTTTATTCAAGAATAAAATAAAAAACACATTTTTTAGGTACTCTTTCTTTCACTGGTTCACACGCCTTTCCTAAATCCATGTTTTACAGTGACAATTTAAAATACCCAAAAAATGTGTTTGAAATATCTCTGAAATGTGTTCAAAACATGAAATCAAATAATTTTCTCATATAGTAATACCATAATCGGCATCGTCACAATCGCAAGTAACGTTGTCATAACATTAATTGCACTACTATATTTTGAATTCCCGCCGTATACCTGGCACATCTGTGTAATAGTTGATGCTGACGGCGTAATAACAGCAAGGAATATAACAAGCAGAATTTTCTCACCTTGTGGATGCCATGTAACCAGACCACTGATTTTCAGAATAATCAGTGCCAGCACCGGCACAAGCAACAATCTTAGAAATGTAACTGCGTATACTCTTCGATTTGTAAATATATCCCGAAGGTTCATACCGGCAATCAACATACCGGTCACAATCATACTTACCGGCCCAATCGTGCTTCCCACTGCACGAAGTGTATCGTCTACAATCACCGGCAAATGAATCTTCAGCAAAAACAAAACCGCTCCTATGAAAATTGCAATCATATTGATGTTAAGCACAATCTTTCTCCAGTCAATCCTATCCCCTGAACTGATAATATATTTTCCATGTGTCCACATAAAAATCAACTGCACAGCCATGAATACACACCCGTATACGACCCACTCATCCCCCAGTACATAAGTCACAATCGGTACAATCAGATTTCCGGAATTAGAGTAGTATATAGAAGCGACCTCCACTTCATCCAGATGAAATGTTTTTCCCATAATCCATACTGCTATCAATAATAAGACTTGCAAAACTACCGAAGCAACCAGCGCAAGAAACATACCTTGTACTTTATCCGGCGTATAATCTATCTGAAATGCATTGATCATAACACACGGAATCACAATATATAAGACAATTTTCGACAAAATTTTGCTGTCATCGTCCGTTACAAGTCCCAGCTTCACTATCACATATCCCATGAGAATCATGAGAAATAATTCGGCAATCTGTTCTGCAAGCAATACACTAATCTGCATAATCGAATTCAAGTCCTTTCTTATCAAGTCTATGCTTTAACCAAAAATAATTCATACTTATTATAAACTCTTGTGTATGATTCCAAGTACCGTTCTTAATTCTTCCACATCAATCTGTCCTGGTGCAGATACTTTTCCCGCCGCACCAAATGTAAGTGCTGAGCCAAAGACTTCCCCACACATGCGGCTTACTATCCCGGTTCCTGCCATAGACATTGTAATAACCGGGCGGTCTGCATAGCATCGTCTCATTTCTTCCGTAGCAGACAAAAGTGTCAGAACATCTTCTGTGCTCTGCGGCATCACCGCAATCTTTGGAATATCAGCTCCAAGTTCCTGCATTTTTCGCATACGTGAAATTAATTCTGCCTTCGGAGGTGTCTTCCTAAAATCATGATTAGAAGCAATCACCTTTACTCCACATTCATGCGACGTTTTTACAACTTTTTCCACATATGTATCCCCGATAAATGCTTCTACATCCACAAGGTCCACATACCCGCTTTTCGCAATTTTTTCATTCAGCTCTACATATTCATCTGGTTCTATCGCGCGCTCGCCACCTTCCTTCGCGGTACGAAATGTAAAAAGAATCGGTGTCTCTCCAAGAATATCTCTCAACTGCTTCGCAGCATTTTCCACACTTTCGTAATGATTCACTTCCTCGAACCAGTCCACACGCCACTCCACTACATCTGCTCCTATCTCACAGATATGCTTCGCCTGATTCAAAATCTCATCTATCGTCTTACCAACAATCGGTACACAGATTTTCGGAATAGCCTCACCGATTGCAACATTTCTTACTACTACAGGTTTCATAATCTAGTCCTTCCAGCTCACATTTGCCTCCAGTATATCACAAATATAAAAAAAGGGACACCGTTAATCACTAATGGGGACGTAGTACTTTGACGTTTTGCCACGTTTTGCTACGTCCCCTGTTTATTTTTTAACACTTGCAATTTTTCATTTTTTTGCTATACTCTATAACTGTACGAAATTTTATATAGAACTATGGTATAATTCTTAAGCGAAGTATCACATTTTTAGCAGACATAAAAAGAGCAGTTTTC